>NPID01000458.1_pt2 | contig 67208 bp, 65 predicted proteins | sample 8637491 | NCBI WGS metagenome assembly NPID01 (sample SAMN07420843, study PRJNA396082) | bioreactor metagenome | isolation source: sample BA6 brine-fed electro-methanogenic bioreactor BA | place: Japan: Kochi | collected 2016-06-14 | reverse complement strand
GTTTTGCAATTAAACACTAGGTAACTGACGCTGGTCGTAAAGATATGCCAGAACCTGGTCAACGGGACAGAGGCGAAAAAACCGCTCACCAAGGCAAAATGCCCCCCCACCAGTGGGTGCTATGCAGGATGCGCAGGGATTCTTCGCCCAGCCCGGCGAGGCCCATGGCGAAGAGCAGCCCATGCATCAGGGCGTACTCTTTTCTGATCTGCAGCCCCTTCGGCCGCACCAGGTAACGGCGCACGAACGACCCGCTTGCTCTTTGAGTTTATAGATTATCCTTACGTAAAAGTCAATATCGTTTATAACGATATTTTACTTTTAGCCAGACCGGCTTCGCACGCTCGATGGACTGAAACTTGACAGGCTCTTTACAGCCTGATAAATTGATCCAAATTCTTAACGTAAAGGTTATAGGTATGAATGCGAGCAAACAGGGCCTTGTGCCGATTGGCGAACTGGCCAAAAAACTTGGAATTACCACAAGAACCATTCGCTATTATGAGGAGATAGGGCTCATGGGCCCCCCGGAAAGGATGGGCGGTGGCAGGCGTCTCTACAACAAGGATGACATTCTCAGAATGAAGTTCATCCTTAAGCTGAAGGAACTGGGGATCACTCTGAATGAAATGCAGGAACTTGCCGAAAACTTTGATATCAACAATCAGAATTTCGACACGATAACTCCGAAACTTTTAGATATCCTTGACCGCCACATCAACAAGGTTGATGACAAAATCTCCAATCTGTCTTCGTTGCGCAAGGACATTGTTGATTACCGGGCCAGGATACTCGACATTCTGAAAGAGAAAATGCCGACACCTTAAAAGCCCCCCCCATCCGACCATGGCTTTTCGGGACCGGGAAAATTTTTGATTGAACCCACTGCCGACTTAGCAAGAGAGCTCGTGGAGATGAAAATGCCTGACACTTTTTCCACCGACATTGAAGTGCGGTTTTCAGATCTTGATGCTTACGGGCATGTTAATAATGCAGTCTTCTTCACCTTCCTGGAAACGGCCCGCACCAAACTCCTGCTCGACCGCTTTCTCGAGTGCCAGAGCAACGGATTGCTGTTTTTGGTTGCCAGGGCCGAATGTGACTACAAAAGGCCCATAGAACTTTCCGACCGGGTCGTCGTTTTGATGAGCCTTTCCCGAGTCGGCAACTCGAGCTTTGACATCGATTACACGCTGCATAACGGCGACGGAACCGTTTTTGCCGAGGCAAAGACGGTTATGGTCTGTTACGACCAGAAACTCGGGAAAACCGTTCGAGTTCCGGAGCAGTTCAAACTGGCCCTGGTAAATTAACTCTTCAACTTCAGCAGCCTCCGCACTCTCTTTTTCGCCGCGCTGACCACGTAGGGACGAAGGCGCCCTTTTTCCTTGAGAATCGCCCTGAAGAGGTCTTTTCTCTTCCCGGGCGGCACGTGTCGCTCCCTGCGCTCGACCAGCGCAATGGCCTCTCTGGTACAAGCAGGCACGCAGGCACCACAACCGAGGCAGATCGACTCGTTGATCGCGCCACAGGGCCGAGGCCTGCCCTCACCCTCTGGGTCGGCTTGCGGGCCAATCGCGTTCGCGTTGCAGGCGGCAAAACAGAGTCCGCAGCCGCTGCAGGTTGCAGCATCAATGACGGCCAGAAAAGGCGTCTTGGCGATGCCGTCAGGATACCCGGTCTGCACCCCGGCCATCAGTTCGCAGCAGCAGGAGCAGCAGTTGCAGATAAAAGAGGGCTTATTGCGGATGTTATCCGTAACATGAGTCAGATTCAGTTCTCTCGCCCTGTCGAGGATAGCCAGGAGTTCCTCGGTGCTCTTCTGCTCAGCAAACCCTCGCCTGACCATGAACCTGGCGCCGGTTCCGAGAGAAATGCAGATCCCCTCCAGCGGCGCGCCTTTTTTGCAGTTTTGCTCGAGGTGCTCCTTCTTGTGCCGGCAGTAGCACATTCCCACGGCGCCGAAATCGGCTTGTTGGACGATCTCCCGGGCATTTTCATAAGTGGTGATTTCCGAGGTCACCGGAATATGCTCCTCGTAGACCAAAGAGCGGGTCAGCTGGTTCTTGTTGCCGAAAAATTCCCTGGCCATCCCCTCTCGTGGATTTTCGTGCATATACTCGGACATCAGTCGGGCAACCTTTTCCAGGGGCAGGTCAGTGCGATTCTTCATGAAGGTCATTTCGAAGAATCCGATCAAACCAGGCAGAAGCAGATAATAGGTGGTGCCGGCGTAGGGCAGATCCATGACCAGTCCCTTGTCGGCCATCCCCTCAAGAATCGGCCGCAACTGCTCCTCAGCGATCTTGGTTCGCCGGCTCAACTCCGGCAGGGTGGCTTCCTCGAGGGGAAAACGCGAGGCGACCAGCGCCTCCTGTTCGTCGAAAAGCAGTGTCAGGATCTCCCGCAGCTTTTCATGATCGGGCAGCCCGACGGGATACTTGTTCAGCCGTTCGATCAACGGCACGATGCTGCTTTTTGAGCCGACGTGGTGACCCATGTCTTTCCCCTTTCCAACAAACCAGAGATCCTTGAGCGGCTTTGCTTATCCCAAGGCGGCCAAGACCCTTATTTATACCCCAGCTCGGGCGATAGCGGCATCGTGCTTTTCATGAAACTCCCGCTGCCCCTGCCGATTTCCCTCCCCTGCCCGTCGGAGAGAACCGCCTCGGCAAGGAACAACCGAGTAGTTGTATGAACCACCTTTCCCCGGGAGGTCATCTCTCCGGAGGCAATGGGCCTGGTCAGATAAATGGTGAAATTGGCCGTAAGCACGAAAACATCTTCGACCAGGGAGTTGACCGCGAAAAAAGCCGCATCGTCCATGGCCTTGAAATAGACCGAGCCATGTGTGGCTCCGGCCGCGTGAAAGAATTCTTCCTTGATGGGAATCACCAGTTCGGCTTCGCCTCGGAAAACGGTGAGACGGGGTGAATAGAACCGGTTGATCGGTGCGCCGAGATACATATTTTCGAGCTTTCGAAAATGTCCCTCATTCATGACTGCTCCTCCGTATCTCGCTCCGGTCGTTTGCTAACGGCCACAAGCGTTATGGGTTTTCGATGATCGGGAAACCTGACGGTTTCCGCAATTCCAGGCAGGAGGCGCGGTGCGCGATGGCTGCTCAACCCGCTTCAGGACCGGCCCAGCATTCCGGCCTTGAGGTCTTCGTCCGCCGGATGATCGCCGAGATAGATCAGCAGAATTCCCCGAACGAGATCGGTCGAGCGGATTGTGCCTAAGAGGCGTCCGTTATGCCGGGCCGTGACCTTGCCGTCCGCGGCGAGTTCCAGATCGACGGTGTCCCCGTCGACAAAGTCGGCAGTGAACAGATCCAGAAACTGCTGGACTTCGGATGCGCCGGCCAGATGGGGCGAGTTCTTTTCGAAGCCCTCGGCAAAGGCGGCGATGATCTTCTGCCGTCCGACCTTGCTGTGCAGGAAGTTCATCCGGATCAGCTTGGCGCCGGACAGGGCGACGGCCTCACCGGCACTGACCACCGGCCGGGCGGTATAGAGCGAGCCGACATAGATCTTGAAAAAGAACTTGGTGCGCAGTCCAAAACCGTTGAGCTGGAGGGTCTCGCCGGCCACCGTCACCTGCGGTGCCAGATCGACTCCTGCCACCGCCGCCGCCCGGGCGTTGACACCGGGCAGCAGCACCAGCAGCAGTACAATCATTCCCATGCGTTTCATGGATTTCTTCCTTTCCGGGACGCGAAGAACGGATTCAGGCCATTTGGGTTCGGACCTGGGCCCAAGGCTTGATCTGCCAGGTGATGCGCGCCCTGGCCACCAGGTTCCCTTCGGCATCGCAGACCCTGGTCTCCAGGGTCTTGCGCAAGACGTCGCTTGTAGCCAGCGGCTTGAGAATCTCGTTTTTCAACCGGCCGTCGTCGAGCACCGTCTCGGCGATGATCGCGCTTTTGGCCTGGTAGAGGTAATCGATCTCAAGCCCCGCCATGATCAGTCGGTATCTTGCGGGATCCAGCTTGGCCAGCAGCATCAGCCCCGAGGAGAACTCGGCCACCGTGGCGATGGCACAGGCGTGGACGCCGCGGATGTGGTTAAGGTTTCTGTGCCGGTAAGGGCCGCCGGTGCGGACCCGCTGGTCGTCGAGTTCGAGGATGCGGAAACCGTGGGGCCGGTTGAAGGGGATCATCCGCCCCAGCAACCGGTTGAGCACGAACAGCCAGAAGGACGAGTGACGGGCCTTGCCGAGCAGGCGGGGCAACAGATTGAACCCGCTCATGCCACCCCCCGTCCGGCAGCAAAACCCTGGTGAATGGCGTCGAAGACCATCCCCGGCCGGTGGGCGTCGCCGACCACCTGACAGGGGATGCCCAGCTCTCCGGCAACCTTCTGCAGCGGATTGCAGGCCCTGGTACCGACCGCCAGCACCACCGTGTCGGCCGCCAGCTCCTCGATTTGACCATCCCGCTCCAAACGCAGGCCGCGCGCGGTGATTTCGAGCACCCTGGCGGCCATCCTGGCCGCGACGCCGGTGCGCTTCACGTCCTGCAGCATCGACCAGCGGGTCGACTTGCCGAAGTTGGTCCCGAGCTTGTCGATCATCTCTACCAGAGTCACCTGCTTGCTGCCGCGGATCGCCAGCCGGTAAAGTTCTTCCGGCTCCTCGGCACGGTGCACCAGCAGAAACTTGAGGTCCTCTCCAGAGAGCGTTCCCTGTTCGGCCAGCAGCAGAGCGGTTTCGACCCCGACCGCGCCGCCACCGATAATCACCACCCGCTCCCCGGTCCGCTGCTGGCCGGCAAGCACCTCCCAAGCCTGGACCACGTGGGGCAGCTCGGCTCCGGGAATCGGCGGAGTAACCGGTTCGCCGCCGGTGGCCAGGATCAGCGCATCGGGTTGCTCGGTCGTCAGTAGCTTGGCATCGACCGCGCGGTTGAGGACCACTTGGACCCCCAGATCGCCAAGCTGGCGTGAAAGATCCTCGGCCAGCCGGGTGAACTCCTCCCGCCCCGGGGGGGCTCCGGCCAGATGCAGCTGGCCGCCGAGGCGCATGCTCTGCTCGTAGAGGGTGACCCGGTGGCCCTTTTCGGCCGCCGCGGCTGCGGCACTCATGCCGGCCGCCCCGCCGCCGACCACCACCACCTTGCGCGGTTTCCCGGTCGGCACCGGGGCGGTTTCCAGTTCATAGCCGGCCAGCGGATTGCAGAGACACTCCACCGCTTTCATCTTGAACAGGTTGTCGAAGCAGCCCTGGGCGCAGGCGACGCAGTGCACGATCTGCTGTTCCCGGCCGCTGCGGGCCTTGTCCGGCAGCTGCGGATCGGCGATCAACGCCCGGCCCATGGCCACCATATCGCACATGCCGTCGGCCAGCAGACGACGGGCCGTACCCGGATCGTTGATACGGTGGCTGGCGATCACCGGCACCGGGACCTGCTCGCGGATGCCGCGGGCCAGGTAGGCGAAGACCCCGCGCGGGACCTTGGTCACGATCTGCGGCACCTGGGCCTCGTGCCAGCCGACGTTGACGCAGAGGGCGTCGGCGCCGGCTTCGGTCAGGGCGACGGCGAAGGCCTGCAGCTCGCGGCGGCCGATACCGCCGGGCATGAAGTCGTTGCCGTTGAGACGCACCAGCAGCGGGAAATCGCCGCCGCTCGCCTCCTTGGCCGCCCGCACCACCTCCAGGCCGAAACGCATCCGGTTCTCCAGAGACCCGCCGTAGGCGTCGCTGCGCCTGTTGGTAAGCGGAGAGAGGAACTCGCTGATCAGGTAGCCGGTGCCGGCAAGTATCTCGACGGCATCGAAGCCTGCCTCCCGGACCCGGCGGGCCGCGCTCGCAAAGCGCTCGATCACCGCGCCGATCTCCTCCCCGGTCAGTTCCTGCGGGGTCTCGCCGGTCAGCCTGGAAGGAACCGGCGACGGGGCGACCGGCTTCTTGCCGCCGAGGAAAAAGGAGTGGTTGTAGCGCCCGGCGTGGTTGAGCTGCACCGCAGCACGGGCGCCGCCCTCCTTGATCGATCCCGCCAGCCTGGCCAGACCGGGAAGGAACTCGTCGCGGTGGGCGCCGAGGTTGCCGGGATTGCCCGAGCGCTCATCGACGGTGGCGTATCCGACCGAGATCATCCCCACGCCGCCACGGGCCCGTTCGGCGTAGAAGGCGACCAGGCGGTCGGTCACCTCGAAATTGCTACACATGTTGAGATGCATGGCCGGCATGAAGATCCGGTTTTTCAGATTCAGGCTGCCGATCGCGATCGGCTCAAACAATAGATCCGTCATGGTGGTCAACCCTCGGCAGGCGGTCTAGGCGGCAAGCGCCGCGAACATTCCGGCCACCTGCGGAAACAGGCCGATCGACTTCAGGGCCCCGCGCAATCGCTGCGGATCGCGCAGGAAATCGCGCATGAAGACGATCTCCGATGCTTTCAGATAGATGTGGAACGGCTCACGCAGGGTCGGGCCGAACATCTGCTCAAGGATCCTGTCGACCCGGTCCTCGTCGGCCAGGGGCCTGAGCCGCGCCGCCCGCTCCAGCAGCTTGCCGACATAGAACAGAATGGTGGCATCGAGGCTTTCCACCGCCTGACGATGCCCGGGCAGGATCCGTTTGTCGCGCAGCGTGGCCAGCTTGCCGAGGGTGTCGCAGTAGGCATGGTAGTTGCGGAACCGCTCCCCCCGCTCGAGATCGACGTCGAGCAGCGGCGACTGGAAGATCCCGCGCAGCAGGGTGTCTCCGGTCACCGCCCAATCCTCCCCGGCGTAGACCAGATCGCTCTGCGAGTGACCGGGACAGGGGAGCACCGAAAAACCGAGCCGCTCCGGCAGATCCGACTCCTCAATCACCCGGAAGTGCGGCGGAAATTCCGGAAAGACCGTGCCGTCATCCATGGCCCGCCGGAGCTGTTTCAGGTAGCGGCCGTCGAAACCGAGATCGCGCAGCAGCTCATCCATCGCCGCGAGCCGCTCGCGGTGGTGGGTGATTTTCTGCGCGTCGCGACAGGGGAGCCAGATTTCGGCCCCGCACTCTCGGGCCAGCCAGGCCGCCAGCCCGTAATGATCGATGTGGCAATGGGTGACCACCACGTGACGCAACCGCTCCAGCCCGACCTCCTCCCTCAGACGGCGCTGAGCGACAGCGGTCGGCGGCCCGGTATCGAACAGCACCAGTTCGCCGTTTAGCTCGATGCTGTAGCAGTGGACCTCACCGACCACATAGGGAGTATCGATGGTATGTTGCCGAATCGTCATCGCCTGGGATTTCGGGGCGGCTATAGGCCGCCCCGTCCTTGAATCAAAACAGGTACTTTTCTTCTTCGATCGCTGCCCGGGCCAGGGTCCGCTTGGCCTGGAGCAGCCCGGTGGCATCGTACTTGGCAAAGCGCCGCACTCCGGAGAGAATCATGGCCAGGGTGTCTCCCTCTTCGATATAGAAGGCGCCCTTTTTGGCGGCGGCGCCGGCCACCTCGGTGGCGCTGAAGGTGAAGACCTGGACCGCGGCCTTGAGCAGCTCTTTTTTCCGTTCGCTGGCCTCGCCGTAGGCTTTTTCGGCGCGCAGCAGAGCGCTTTCGATGGCGAAAATCTGGATCGACAGGTCGGCGGCGGCCAGCAGGATTTCCTGTTCATCCTGCAGCTTGTCCATGTATTTCTGCACCGCGGCTCCGGAGAGGATCAGGAAGAGGGTCTTGAGGTTTTTCAGCAGGGCCTTTTCGGCGGCGAAGGGAACGCTCGCGTCGAGCTCCTCGAAAGAAGGGGTCATCAACTGCTCGAAGGCCTTCATCGCCTCACTCTGCAGGGGCAGTTCGCCCTTCATCGCCTTGCGCAGGATCATTCCCGGGATCAGCAGCCGGTTGACCTCGTTGGTCCCCTCGAAAATCCGGTTGATCCGCTCGTCGCGGTAATAGCGCTCGGCCGGGTACTCGCTGACGTAGCCGTAGCCGCCATGGATCTGCAGCACCTCATCGACGGTCCTGGCGAGCACTTCGCTGCAGAAGACCTTGGATATGGCGCACTCCGGTGCGTACTCCTCGATCGCTTTCTGGTACTGCTCGTAGTAGTTGTCGATGCCCCTGTCGATGGTGGCGATCTTGGTATCGAGCAGACCGGCCAGGCGGTAGACCAGCGACTCGGAGGCGAAGATGTCGGCGGTCAGGTCGGCGATCTTCTCGCCGATGGCGCCGAAGGAGCTGATCGGCTTGCCGAACTGCTTGCGCTCGTTGGCGTACCTGATCCCCTCGACCAGGGCCATCTTGGCCGCCCCGGTGACCCCGGCGCCGAGCTTGAAGCGGCCGACGTTGAGCACGTTGAAAGCGATCTTGTGCCCTTTGCCGATTTCGCCGAGCAGGTTCTCCACCGGCACCTTGCAGTTGTCGAGGATGATCTGGGTGGTCGAGGATCCCTTGATGCCAAGCTTTTTCTCCTCGGCACCGACCACCAGCCCCTCGAAATCCTTCTCGACCAGAAAGGCCGTAAAATGTTTCTTGTCGATTTTGGCGAAGACGGTAAACAGGTTCGCGAAGCCGCCGTTGGTAATGAACTGCTTGGTGCCGTTGAGAAGGTAGTATTTACCATCCTCGGAGAGGGTTGCAGTCGCCTGGGCGCCGAGGGCGTCGGAGCCGGAGCCGGGTTCGGTCAGGCAGTAGGCGGCCACCCACTCGCCGGTGATGATCTTCTCCAGGTATTTCTCCTTCTGCGCCCTGGTGCCGTAGTAGACCAGCGGCAGGGTCCCGATACCGGAATGGGCGGCGAAGGCGACGGAGAAGGAGCCGGAGGGGGCGATTTTTTCGCCGACCAGCATGCTGGTCGCCTTGTCGAGTTCGAGTCCCCCGTACTCCTCGGGAGCATCGATCATCAGCAGACCGAGCTCGCCGGCCTTCTGCATCCCCTGGACCACCAGGTCGAAGTTCTGGTTGTCGATCTCCTCCAGGTGAGGAGCGATGTCATTAAGAACGAACTGTTCGGTTGTTTCCCCGATCTGCCTCTGCTCGGCGCTGAAGTCCTCGGGTGTGAAGACTTCGTGGCAGGCCACCTCGGCTATCAGGTATTCGCCGCCCTTGAGTATTTTCCTGTCCATTTTCATCCTCATTTCTCCTTATTGAAATCAAAGAATCCCGGAATCAGGAGTCAGAAGGAAATCCGGGTTGCCACCAGGCCACGATTCTGAATTCTGGATTCTGGCTCCTGAATTTCTGTCAGGTTTTACATCTTCTCAAAAATGCCGGCCGCGCCCATGCCGCCGCCGATGCACATGGAGACCATGCCGTAGCGCGTGTCGCGCCGCTTCATCTCATGCAGCAGGGTCGCGGTGAGCTTGGCCCCGGTGCAGCCCAGCGGATGGCCGAGGGCGATGGCGCCGCCGTTGACGTTGATGATTTCGGGGTTGAGGCCAAGCTCGCGGATAACGGCCAGCGACTGGGCCGCGAAGGCCTCGTTGAGTTCGATCAGCCCCAGGTCGTCCTGCGTGAGACCGGCCATCTTGAGGGCAGCAGGCACCGCCTCTAGGGGGCCGATCCCCATGATCTCGGGAGCGACGCCTTTAACGGCGAAGGCGACAAAGCGGGCGAGCGGATTTTTGCCGAGCTCCTTGAGGAACTCTTCGGAGACGACCATCACGGCGGCGGCGCCGTCGGTCATCTGGGAGGAGTTGCCGGCGGTGACGCTGCCGCCCATCCTGAAGGCCGGCTTGAGGCGGGAGAGCCCCTCAAGGGTGGTGTCGGCGCGGACGCCGTCGTCGTTGGCGACCGTCTCGCTCGTTTTCCGCACCTTGTTCTGGACGATGGCGGCACTCTCCACATCGACGGGGATGATCTCGTCGGTGAAGCGTCCCTCGGCGATGGCGGCACCGGCCCTCTGATGGCTGGCCACGGCGAAGCGATCCTGGTCCTCGCGGGAGATGTCGTACTTCTGCGCGACCAGTTCGGCGGTGATCCCCATCGAGGCGTACGACTCGGGCCACTCGGCCACCAGGGAGGGGTTGGCGCTGTACTTGTTGCCCCCCATCGGCACCAGGGTCATCGACTCGGCTCCGCCGGCGACGATGCAGTCGGCGAACCCGGCCATGATCCGCTCAGCCGCCATGGCGACGGTCTGCAGGCCCGAGGAGCAGAAGCGGTTGACCGTCTGCGCCGGCACCTGGATCGGCAGACCCGCCTTCATGGCGGCGGTCCGGGCGAAGTTCATCCCCTGCTCGCCTTCGGGAAAGGCGCACCCGACAATGACATCCTCGATCCGCATCGGGTCGACCCCGGTGCGCTCCACCAGTCCCTTGAGGGCGGCGGCGGCAAGGTCGTCGGGGCGCATGTCCTTGAACTTGCCCTTTTTCGCCCGGCACCCCGCGGTGCGGTATGCTGCTACGATATATGCTGTTTTCATATCTGCCTCCAATGACAGGCTGAAGTGATTTTTTAAATTTCGCTGTAGTTCAAGGGCGCGCAATTTGCCGCAAGCTCAAGGAGGTCGTGAATTTGCGCGGCGGCCTACGCCAGTACGCCGCACAAGCAATCCCGGAGACTGACGCCGAAATTGCGGCCAAGGGCTGCCCTTAGTTGCGGAGTGGCTTGCCCTTTTTAAGCATGTGCTGAATCCGCTCGACCGTCTTCTTGTTGCCGCACAGCTTCAGGAAACCTTCGCGCTCGAGCTGCAGCAGGTAGTCCTCCGAGATCGGGGTGCCGGCCGGGACGTCACCGCCGGTGATGACATCAGCGATGATCCCGCCCATGGTGGCCTCATACTCGGTGGCGTAGCCGCCCTGGGCCATGTTCCATAGCTGGCTCTTGATACTGGCCGCCACGCTGCGTCCCGGGGCCTTGAGGTTCTGCTCGGGGACCGACGGGCGGTAGTTGACCGAGAGGGCGATCGCCTTCTGCTTGGCGTCGGCGATCAGGTGGTCGAGGTTCATGGTGATCGAGTCGCCCTCGCCCATGAAGCCCATGCCATAGAGTTCGGCCGCCCCCATCGAGACTTTGGCCATGCCGATATTCTGGAAGTTCTTGAAGATGAAGGGGGAGACGTCGGTGCCGTACCGCTCGGCCAGCCTGATGGCGCGGATCGCCATCTCCTTGGTGCCCCCGCCGGCGGGAAGAAGTCCGACCCCGATCTCCACCAGGCCCATGTAGGTCTCGGCGTAGGCGTTGATGGCGTCGGCATGAAGGCAGAACTCGCAGCCGCCGCCGAGGGCCAGGTTGAAAGGAGCAGCCACGACCGGAACCCTGGCGTACTTCAGGGCCATGGTCGCCTTCTGAAACTGGCGTACCGCCAGGTCGATATCCTCATAGGCGCCCTCGGCCAGGGCCACGGCGAGCATCATCAGGTTGGCACCGACGGAGAAGTTGGCCCCCTGGTTGGCGACCACCAGGCCGACCCCCTCCTCCTCGGCCCGCCTGAGGGCCTTGTGGGTCATGGCCAGGATGTCGCCGCTGATGGCGTTCATCTTGGAGTGAAACTCGAATCCGAAAACGCCGTCGCCCAGATCGACGATGGAGCAGTTGGCGTTTTTCTCCACGACCCCGCCGCTCTTTTTGACGATGTCGAGAACGATCTGGCCGGCGGCGAAGGGCACCTCACGATACGCGCGCCCGACCAAGTCGAAGTAGAGCTTTTGGCCGTCCTCGAACCGGTAGAACCGCTCCACCCCTTCGAGGGACTCGGGCACGGCCACGCCGTCTTTCTGCGCACGCTCGACAAAGGCCTGCACCCCGATGGCATCGAGCATCTCAAAGGGCCCGATCTCCCAGTTGAAGCCCCAGCGCATGGCATGGTCGACGTTGACGATGTCGTCGGCGATCTCGGGAATGCGGTTGACGGTGTAGATCAGGGTGTCGCGCAGGGTGCGCCAGGCGAACTCCGCCGCCTTGTCGTGTCCCGAAACGACCATCTTGACCCTCTGGCGGGGATCGTCGACCTGCTTGACGGCATCGAGGGAGGCAAACCTCGGCTTTTCGGCCGGCTTGTATTCGCCGCTCTTGTAGTCGTAGTAGGAAATCTTTCTCCCCTCGGCCGTCTTCTCCTTAAGGTAGAAGCCCTTTTGGGCCTTGTTGCCGAGCAGCCCTTTCTTGATCATCTCGCCCATGAATCCGGGCACCCTGAAGACCTCGCGCTCCTCGTCCTTGGGCAGCAGCTCGTAGGAATTGTTGCCGACATGGACCAGGGTGTCGATCCCTACCAGGTCGGCGGTGCGGAAGCAGGCGCTCTTGGGGCGGGCGGTGGCCGGACCGGCCACGGCATCGACCTCCTCCACGGTCATCTCCAGCTCGACCATGTGCTGAACCGCCTTGTAGATGGCATAGACCCCGATGCGGTTGGCGATGAAGTTGGGGGTGTCCTTGGCGTAGACGATCCCCTTGCCCAGGCGCCGCGAGATAAAACCGGCCATTGCCTTGACCACGGCCGGGTCGGTCTCGCTGCAGCCGACGACCTCGAGCAGCCTCATGTAGCGGGGAGGATTGAAGAAGTGGGTCACCAGGAAATTCTTGCGCACCTCGGCAGGCAGCACCGTCGCCATCTCGTCGACCGAAAGGCCGCTGGTGTTCGTCGAGAGGATCGCGCCGGGCGCCAGGTTGGGCACCACCTTTTCGGCGAAAAGCTTCTTCTTGATCCCCATGTTTTCGATGACGACCTCGACGACCCAATCGCATTCCTTGACCCGGGCCATGTCGTCCTCGAAGTTGCCCGTCTCGATGCGCCCGGCGCAGTCCTTGAGGTAGAACGCCGCGGGCTTGATCTTGCCAAGGGCGGCGGCGCCGCCATTTACTATGCGGTTACGCACCTCAGGACTTTCCAGGGTGAGCCCCCTGGCACTCTCCTCTTCGGTCAACTCCCTCGGGACGATATCGAGCAACAGGACGTCCAGACCTGCATTCACCATGTGAGCGGCGATCGTGGCACCCATCACGCCCGAACCGAGTACCGCGACCCGTCTGATCTGCCTCATGCTTTTCCTCCATTGTTGTTTTGTTCACGACCGTTTTCGAGATACATCCGATCAATCTTTTCCTTGTATTTTTCGTATATGACTTTGCGCTTGAGCTTGAGGGTCGGGGTCAGCTCGCCGCCCTCGATCGAGAAGTCCCGAGCCACGATCACGAACTTCTTGATCGTCTCGTAGGATGGAAGAGCGCCATTCACCGCGGCCACCCTCTGCTCGAAAAGCTCACGCACCTGGTTGTTCGATACCAGATCCTCGACATCAAAGTAATTCAGGTTCTTTTCGTGGGCATACTCGATCAGCCGCTCCAGATTCGGGGTCAGCACCGCCACAAGGTACGGGCGTTTATCCCCGCTGACGAAGGCCTGGGAGATGTACTTGTCGAGCTTAAGCTCGTTTTCGATCGGCTGGGGGGCGATATTCTTTCCGCCTGCTGTGACGATGATCTCCTTTTTGCGGTCGACGATGTAAACGTAGCCGTCCTCGTCGATGCGGGCGATGTCCCCGGTCTTGAACCAGCCGTCCTCGAAGGTCTCGCGGGTCGTCTTTTCGTCGAGGTAGTATCCCTTCATCACCTGGGGCCCTCGAACGAGAAGCTCGCCGTCCTGCGCCGTCTTCACCTCGNNCACCTTCCCGACCGAACCGAACCGGATAGCCTCGGCGTTGTTGAGGGTCAGGGCCGGGCTCGTCTCGGTCAGGCCGTACCCCTCGAAGGTCGGAACGCCGATCGTCCACATGAACTCGTTGATCGTCTTGTCGAGCGGAGCCCCCCCGGAGATGCAGTACCGGAGACGACCACCGAAGCGCTGGCGGACCTTGCGGAAGACCAGGCGGTCGGCGATGCGGTGGCTGATTCCGAGCATCCCAGTCGGCTGGCGCTCGATATACTTGCGGTGAACGTACTGCCTGCCGATCTCGACCGCCTTGTGAAACATTCTGCGCTTGGGGGGCGGCATCAGATGCACGTTTTCGTAAATTCGCGAATAGATCTTTTCAAAAAGCCTGGGGACGCTGACCATGGTGGTCGGTCTGATCTCGGCGATATTTTCGACCACCTTTTCGACGCTCTCGGCGAAGGCGATTTGGCAGCCGCTCATCAGCGCGGCGTGGTAGCCGGCGGTGCGCTCGAGCACGTGGCTGAGGGGCAGAAAGCTGAGAAAGACATCGTCCGACTTCAGACCGCCGAGCTGCTTCAGGCCGTACCACGCATCGAAAACCATGTTGGCCTGGGTCAGCATGACCCCCTTGGGGACGCCCGTAGTGCCGGAGGTATAGATGATTGTAATCAGATCCTCCGGAGCCACCCGGTCGATCCCTGCTTCAAGTTGGTCCTTTTCGTCATCGGTGAGCGGATGCGAAACCTCGGAGAGCTGATACAACGTATAAACGGGCATTTCCCGCTCGCCCATGAACCGCTCAAAGGAAAAGACCTGGTCAAGCTGCGGGAGCTGATCCCGCGCGGAGAACAGCTTTTCATACTGGATACGCGAAGAGACGAACGCGATCCGCGCCCCGGAGTGGTTCAGCACATAAGCCGCCTGCTCGGCGGTATTGGTCGCGTAGATCGGCACGGTGATTCCGCCCACGACCTGAGTGGCCAGATCGGTAATGGCCCAACCGGCACGGTTTTCGGAAAAGATCGCCACCCGGTCGCCTTGGCCGATCCCGACCTTGCGAAGTCCCCTTGCAGCCATCAGGACCCGTTCATAGAGGTGAGCATAGCTCAGAGAGAGCCACGCACCATCTTTCTTGTAGCTGATGGCGGTTTTGCCGGCGTAGCGCCCGGCGTTGATCTTCAGCATCTCTGGAATCGTCTGGTAAGGCACCCTCTCCATCGTCATCCCGCTCTCCTCTTTGCCTTTTTACATTACCTTTACGTTTAAGTCAACATAGAAGGCGCCGATTATCGGTTTCCCACAGGCGAAAATTCGGCCCACGCCTGGGATCGAAGATCCATAAAGAATGCCCCCGGACGGAAGCCGGGGGTAGGACCTTTCATGTCGAATATTCAGAAGTTGTAGGTGAACTGAAGGCTGGCGATCTCGACCGAGTTTTCGAAGCTGCCGACCAAGGTGCCCCGTGCTGCATCCTCGGTTCCCGGTAGCGCGATTTTGTTGATCTTGCTGTCCTTGACGAACAGGTGGGCGTAGCCGAAATCGAGGCTGGCACGCTGGTTGAACTTGTAGCCAGCGCCGACAGCGGTCCAGAACCGGTCCTCCCCGGGAATGCGGGGGGTGCGGTGCTCGGCATCGGGAATCGGCTCCTCATCAAAGGCCAGACCTAGGCGCAAGGCCCAGCGTTCGGTGGGGTTGAAGGTGGCGCCTGCGGAGTAGCGCCAGCTGTCCTCCCAGTTTTCGGTTGTCACGCTAGGATTTGCCGCCAAGGTTCCATCGAACTCGATAAGAAGCTTGTCGAAGGTGCTCCACTCGGTCCAGGTGACATCCGCCATGACCGCCCACCGGGGGTTGAAGCGGTGGTAGTAGCTGACCGATGCGCTGGCCGGCAGGGTGATGTCCCCCTTCACCCCCTGGTCAGCAAAGTTCGCGTTGGCAATATCGGCAAGCGTGACACCGGGACCGGCCGGAAAGGCGGAGAGGAACGTCGTCGGCACGTCAAATTCCGCGTCCCCTTCCACCGAGTGCTTGACTTGGGATCGATAGGCAAGACCCAGCCGTGCGTTTTCGGTGAACTCGTACAACAAACCGAGATTAAATCCATAGCCCCAGTCATCAGCCGAAAGGTCGGCAAAAACATCCGCGTTCGGATTGCTGGCCAGGGGCGCAAATGCCGCATTGATCTGGGCCGCCTGAAGACCGAAATCGATCATGCTCGACAGGTCGGCCTTGAGGTACTGGGCGCTCACACCCGCGCCGAGACTGAGATGCTCGTTGACCCTGTAGGCGACCGATGGATTGATGTTGACAGTCAAAACCTCGGAGTCGACGGCATGGTAGCGCCCGACCCAGGTCTTATCGTACTCAGTCGCCAGGCCGAAGGGAGCGTTGACCCCCAGCCCGAGGGCCCAACCGTTGGAGAGATTAATGGCGTAGTACAGATTGGGAGCAAAGCCTGGCTGGCCGGCATCCCCAGCGTCGCCACCGCTCAGAGGCGCGCCGAGCACATTGCTGGCGCGCTCCTTCTCAAATTCAGCCGAAGGCACGATGTAGTGCAGCGCCGCAACTGCCTGCTGCCCCTTGAGGCGGGTCAGGCCGGCAGGGTTGAAAAATACCGTTGTGGCGTCTTCGGCCACGGCTGAACTGCCGGCAAAAGCGTTACCCAGGCCGCTGACCCCCTGTTCGATCAGGGCGAAACCGGCAGAAAATGCCGGCGAGGCCGTCAGCATCAGACACAAAACACCCACTAGAACCCGAATTGCCATTCCCATTGATCCACTCCTCTGTTTAATAGGCATCTGACTTTGGATCCGAGGTTTCCCCCTTCCACGAGCAAAATCGAATAAGATCTTTCTTCATCTCCCCACACGCAGCGCTTGCCTCGATCAGGAACGCGGAACAAATTTCAGAGCTCAGCTTAGGTCCTTTATATACCCTCTTTACGTTCAGGTCAATTTTTTTTAAAACATCTTTTTATTTTTTTATTTATTGCATTTATTATCCTATCTGAACCGGCACCGGAACGCCCAGCCTCAAGTCTCCTTGCCGAGCCACAAACCAGCTCAAGAAAAGTCTTTACTTAACTGTTCTTGTAGATTTTTTTTGATTTTTACACTTCAAAAATGGAAACACCAATGCACCAACCCCTATGGATAACACTGCATTCTAACGGTTCGCTTCGCCCTCTTTGTGAAAGACTTCGACATGCACATCTATTCTATACGTTCAGGTAAAAAGCCCGAAAAATCCCGGAGTCACCGACCCTGCCTGTCATTAACGGACGGCCATTTCTCGACCATTTCAACCGCTTCCAGAGGCGGACCGCTGGCAGGGGGAGGATGACAAGCTCAGGAGGGATGCAGGGATGGCGCGGACCAGCCATCTCGCGGGCAACACCGGCCTGCTCGGCCTCCTGCAGAAACGACCCGGCCAAGTCGCTGGAGGCGAGAGTGGCACGGCGCTGGACGCCTCGGCACACGAAGCGGAACCGGCAAGCAGATCCCGACACTCGGCGAGGCTCTGCTCCAGCGGTTGGGCACTGGCCCGGAGGTAAAGCTCCTGCAGCCGGACACGGCCGCCGGAAAGCTGGCCGGCAGCGGCCGCACCGGCAAGCTCTGCCAACAGGGGGCCCAGCTCATTATGCCGGGCGATGGCCGCCGCGATAAGCGGAAGCGGCACGTAGGAACAGGTGTAGCCGATCGACGGCCGGGTGGTCGGGATCATGGGCGGTGCTCCTCTTGGCTATTCGAAGACCTTTTCATCCAAGGCCTCTGCTTCCTGGGCATCGGCCTCATGGTCCCGGCCGGAGACGGCGGCATGGGTCATGGCCGACTCGCGATACCATTCGTGGGCGACGATCATCGACATGACCTCGCTAGTCCCCGTCCAGATCGAGGCCAGGCGCAGATCGCGGTGGATACGCTCCACGGGAAAGACGTTGGTGTAGCCGATCCCCCCCATGACCTGCATGGCGTTGTGAACGACCTTCTGGCACGACTCGGTAATGAACTTCTTGGCTTCGGATACCATCCGTCGAATGCGGTTCATGTCGACGCCGGCATCTACGGCGCGGCAGGTGGCTTCCGCCATCGCCCGCGAGGCGTCCAGCAGCATGGCTGCCTCGGCAACCTGGAAGCTCACCCCCTGGAACCGGTTGATGACCTTGCCGAAGGCCTTGCGCCGCGAGCTGTAGCGGGTCGCGATCTCAAGTGCCGGCCGGGCCGCCCCGATGGTCATGGCGGCGGTCCCCAGGCGCTCCGGCACCATCATGGTGTCGAAGACCGCGGCGGCCCCGTTCACCTGGCCGACCACGTTCTCTCTGGGCGCCCTGACGTCCTTGAAGACCAGCCGCCCGGCGCCGCCCCCGCGACACCCCATGAGTCCGTAGAGGTATTCGGTTTCGACCCCCGGTCCCTTGTCCACGATAAAACAGGTCAGGGCCTCCTGGGGCTTGGCATCGACGCTGGCGTTGGTGCGGGCGTAGACCAGGAAATAGTCGGCGCCGTCAGCCCCGACGATGAATCGTTTCTGGCCATTCAGGATGAAATGATCTCCCCGGTCCTCGGCTTTGGTGGTGGCGCCGAAGAAATCGGACCCGCCCCTCGGCTCGGTCAGGCATTCGGCTGCGAAAATCTCCCCCCGCAGCAGGGGCTTGACATACTTCTCCTTTTGCTCGTCGGTGCCGTGCTTGACAATGGCGTCGCAGACCAGTTCCGCCCCCACGCCAAAGACGCAGGCAAAGATGTAGCCGAGGGTTCCGACTTCCTCCATGACCATGCCGGTGGTCACCCAGTCCATATCCCGCCCGCCCCACCGGCGGGGGTAACGGCACCCCATCAGGTTGCGCCGCCCGGCTTCGGCGAGGAACTCCTTGGGGAAGGTGATCTTGTCGTTATCCATATCGAGGATCATCTGGCGCGGGATGGACTTGACGAAGGCGCGCACCTCTTCCCTCAGATTGAGCTGTTCTTCGCTGAGCATGTAATCGAACATCTTCTTCTCCCTGCCAATGGCTCAGCACCCGAATGCAGACACGGCGAAAACAGCGTTTTCACTCGGATACCCCTAGGCGAACGGCTTCCCGGTTGCGGCTTTTTCCAGCAGCAGGCCCGGCGGCTCGAAACGCTCTCCGTAGCCTGCGGCCAGCTCTCGGGTCCGTTCGACAAACCGGGCGATCCCATAGGTATTGATGTACTGCAGCTGGCCACCGGTGTGAGGGGGAAAGCCAATGCCAAAGATGGAACCGATGTTGCAGTCAACCACCGAACGCAACACGCCTTCTTCCAGGCACTTAACCGCTTCGATGACCTGCCGGAAAAGGATCCGGTCCCGGATGTCCGGTTCGGGGATTCGGACCTCTGGCTGGTGGTAGAGTTGGTAGAGTTGAGGCCAAATCCGCTTGCGACCATTTGCGGGATAGTCGTAGAAGCCGCCGTTATAGGCCTTACCCTGACGACCGTGCTTCCCCGTCACGACCCCGAGCACGCGGTCGGTGGCGTTCTCCTCCAAGGTCATCCCTTGCGCCGCAAGCAGTTTCCGGTTGGCACTGCGGACCTTCACCACCAGCTGCTGGCTGACTTCGTCCTGAACCGTCAAGGGGCCGACGGGCATGCCGGCGAGCCTGGCCAGATTGTCGATAAGGACCGGATCAACCCCTTCCTCCAGAAGCGCAATCCCTTCATCGATGAAGGTGCCGAACACCCGGGAGGTATAAAAACCCAGTGAGTCGTTGACCACAATGGGGGTTTTTCGGATTTGCCGGACAAAATCGAAGGCGCGGGCCAGAGTTTGGTCGCTGGTCTTTTCCCCGCGGATGATCTCCACCAGGGACATTTTGTCCACCGGGGAGAAGAAGTGCAGGCCGACGAAATTCTCGCCGTTGTTTGCCGCCTCGGCCAACCTCGTAATGGGCAGGGTCGAGGTGTTGGAGGCGAAGATGCCCCCCTTGGCCAGGCAGGGCTCCGCTTCCTGGGTGACGCGGGCTTTTAGTTCCTGGTCTTCGAAGACGGCTTCGATGATGAGATCGCAGCCTTCCAGGTCCCTGGCCTCGGCGGTGGGTTGGATCAGTGACAACACGGCCCCCATCTCGTCCTCGCTGGCTCGCCCTTTGGCCAGTTGCCGCGCCAACGACCCCTTGGAGTAGGCCTTGCCCTTTTCGGCCTTATCCGCGCTGACGTCCTTGAGGATGACCCCGATACCCGCCTTGGCGGCGGCATAGGCGATGCCCGCCCCCATCATGCCGGCGCCGAGAATGCCCAGCTTCTTCACCGAGAACCCGGCGAAGCCCCGGGGACGGCTGGCCCCGGCATTCAGCTCGTTCATCTGGAAGAAGAAGGTCATCAAATTCTTGGCCACCGGCGTGACCACCAGCTCGACAAAGTAGCGGGACTCGATGCGCAGCGCCGCTTCCAGGTCCACCTGCGCTCCTTCAACCGCCGCGGCCAGAATGGCCTCCGGCGCCGGCAGCAGACCCTTGGTCTTTTTTTTCAGCATGGCGGGCGCCGCCATGACCATCTGCGCCACGTTCGGATGGACGGGAGTGCCGCCGGGGATTTTATAGCCCTTTTCGTCCCAGGGCTGTCTGGCCCCGGGGTTGGCCTTGATCCAGGCCCGAGCCTTGCACAGCATGTCATCTCGGTCCTCTGCCAGTTCATCCACCAGGCCCGCCTGGAGGGCCTCTTCCGGCCTCAGCTTGGTCCCCTCCAGGAGAAAAGGCAGGGCCTTTTCCAATCCCAGCCGGCGCACCAGGCGGACCACCCCGCCGCCGCCGGGCAGCAGCCCCAGGGAGACCTCCGGCAGACCGATCCGGGTGTGGGGGTTTTTCATGGCGATCCGGTGATGGGTGGCCAGGCAGATCTCATAACCTCCTCCCAGAGCGGCCCCGTTGATAGCAGCAACAATCGGTTTTCCCAGGGTCTCCAGGCGGCGCAGCCTCTCCTTGATAAAGGCGATTTTGTCAAATAGCGCTTCCTGGTCGGCTGCGGTGACCGCCAGCAGTCCGCGAAGATCACCTCCGGCAAAGAAAGTTTCTTTTCCCGACGTCAGGATGACTCCGGCGATATCCTCCTTTTCCAGGCGCTGCACGGTCTCGTCCAGGAACCCGTCAAAGGCCTCGTTCATGGTATTGACCGGTTGTCCGGGCATGTCCATGGTGAGGGTCACAATATTGTCGCTGTCTTTTTCGTATAGAAATCCGTTCATTATTCCATCCATTCGCAATAGTTGAGAATGTCCAAACCCGGCCACGTCTTGGGTTGCCGCTGGTTAGACCCGCTCGACGATGGTGGCAATGCCCATGCCGCCCCCGACGCAGAGGGTGCAGAGGCCGTAGCGCAGCTCGCGGCGTTCAAGTTCGTCCAGAACCGTCCCGAGGAGCATGGCGCCGGTGGCGCCGAGGGGATGCCCCATGGCGATGGCCCCACCGTTGACGTTGATTTTCCCGTCCGGCACCCCCATCTCCTTCTGGAATTTCATCACCACCGAGGCAAAGGCTTCATTGACCTCGAAGAGATCGATATCCTCCACCCTCAGGCCGGCCCTGGCCAAAACCTTGCGGGTCGCCGGGGCGGGGCCGGTCAGCATGATGGTAGGCTCGGTACTGGTCACGGCCGCAGCGACGATTCGTCCGCGGGGTTTCAGCTTCAGTTGGCGGCCTTTGGTTTCGCTGCCGATCAGGACCAGCGCTGCGCCGTCGACGATCCCCGAGGAATTGGCCGCCGTGTGCACGTGCTGGATGGAATCCACCTGGGGGTACTTCGTCAAGGCAACCGCGTTGAATCCCAGCTCGCCAAGACTTTCGAAGGAAGGCTTCAGGGCAGCCATCCCCTCCATGGTGACATCCCTGCGGATCGTCTCGTCCCGATCGAGGATGGTCAAGCCGTTGCGGTCCTTCACCGGGATCAGGGATCTGGCAAAATAGTCCTGATCTGAGGCCGTGACCGCCTTTCTCTGGGATGCCAGGGCAAAGGCGTCGACCGCCTCGCGGGAAAATCCCTCCAGGGTGGCGATCAGGTCGGCTCCGATCCCCTGGGGGACAAAACCGGTCTTCAGGCTGGTCTCGGGATCCGCCGCCCAGGCGCCTCCGTCCGACATCATCGGCACCCGCGACATCGATTCGATCCCCCCGGCCACGACCAGATCCTCCCAGCCGGAGCGAACCTTCATCGCTGCCAGGTTGATCGCTTCAAGGCCGGAGGCGCAAAACCGGTTGAGCTGAAAACCGGCCGCCGCCTCGTCCCATCCGGCGAGGAGCGCGGCGGTTTTGGCGATGTTCGCCCCTTGGTCGCCGACCGGGGTGACGCAGCCGATGACGATATCATCCACCTGGGCCGTGTCCAGGTCGTTGCGTTCCTTCAGGGTGCTCAACAGACTGCCGAGCAAGGTGACGGGCTTCACCTCGTAAAGGGCGCCGTCCTTTTTTCCGCGGCCGCGTGGGGTTCGAATGGCGTCGTAAATAAATGCATCGTTGATCATGAAAACCACCTCGATTACGTTGATTGCTTCGTACTCTGGATAATTTCCCCGGTCACTCGCACCCCGGGGAGACCGCCTCGATGGGCAGGTCGCGCTGCCGTCCCCACTCCTGCCATTCCGCGGCGGTCCTGGTCAGGAATATCTGGCGAAACCCCTCGATCGGGATCGCCCTGCGCCCCAGTTCGTTGTCCAGGCGCTTTTTGAAGTGGGGTTCAAGGGCCGCCACCGCAACCCATCCGTCGCTGGTCTGGTAGAGATTATACCCGGGCAACCCTCCGCCGAGCAGGGCCCCCGGCGCCGTCACGCCGTACCGCAGGGGCTCGGCCATGGTTGCGGCGGCCTCCGAAAGGGCCACCTGGGCGTACCCCCCGCCCGCTCCCTTTTCCCGCTCCAGCAACATGGCCAGGGCCGCGCTTACCGCCTGCTCGGCCCCGGCCATGTCGGCCAAAAGCGTGCGCGGCATCTGCGGGGGGGTCAGCAGCCCCATCCGGGCCTGGTAGGTGAGGTCATGCCCCGGTTCGTCTTCCCGCGGAGCCGGGTAGCCGACGATGGCAATCTGGCAGAGTCGGGGAAACGTTCGATGAAGTTCCGCCCAACCAAGTCCCAGTCGCTCAAGGGCCACGGGCCTGGTGGCGGTGAGGAGCAGGTCGGCTCCCCGAAGCAGGTCATCGAGCCTGGAGCGTCCGCGATTCGATTTGAGGTCCAGCACGCTGACCTCCTGACCGGCATTCAGTTCTTCGTACCACTGCGGGCTGAACTGCGCCAGCGGATCGCCCGCTGGCGGCTCCACCTTGCACACCTTCGCCCCCAGTTGACCTAAGCGCCGCGCCGCGGCCGGGCCGGGCAGATTGACCGCCAGGTTGACCACCCGCATGCCGTCAAGTGGTTTCATGGCCCCCTACCCCGCCACCAATTCACGGGCGATGATGTTGCGCTGAATCTCGCTGGTCCCTTCGTAGATCTGCAGCACCTTGGCATCGCGGAACAGTTTTTCCGCCGGGAACTCCTGGCTGTAGCCGTAACCGCCGAAAATCTGCACCGTCTCGGTGGCCGCCCACATGGCCGCGTCGGCGGCAAAGGCCTTGGCGCAGGAGGCCTGCAGGGTATTGCGCTTGCCGGCATCCAGCATCCAGGCGGCCTGGTAAGTCATCAGCCGCGCCGCCTCGGTGCGCATCTGCATCTCCGCCACCTTGTGGCCGATGGCCTGGTGGGCGATGATCGGTTGGCCCATGGTTCTCCTTTGCTTGGCATAGCCCAGCGACTCATCCAGACAGCGCTGCAGCAACCCGACCGCGAAAGCCGCCACCATCGGTCGAGAGCGGTCAAAAACCTGCATGGCGATCCGGAACCCGTCGCCCTCATTGCCCAACAAAGCGCTCTTGGGAACCACGACCTCGTTCAGAAAGACTTCGGAAGCGGGACCGGCCTTCTGACCGAGCTTGGGAAGCGGGTTGCCCACCTCCAGACCGACGGCGTCCCGCTCAACCAGGAAGAAACTCAGGCCGCGGTACCCGGCTTCGGGGTCGGTCTTGGCGAGAATGGTGAAAAAACTCGACAAGGGCGCATTGGAAATCCAGACCTTGCTGCCGTTGAGGACATATTCGTTCCCCCGCCTCACGGCCCGGGTATTGAGCCCGGCCACATCGGACCCGGCGCCCGGCTCGGTGACCGCATAGGCACCGTATTCGCTGTCCACCAGGCGGCCCAGATAGGTGCGTTTCTGGTCGTCGCTGCCGGCGACCTGCAGCACATCCCCCGGCAGGCTATTCAGGCTGATCACACCACCGATCCCCACGCATCCCCAGGCCAACTGCTCCGTCACCAGGGCCAGATCCATCGCGCCCAGGCCGGGCCCCCCGTATTCTTCGGGCACGGTGAGGTTGAACAGCCCAAGCTCCCGCGCCTTTTCGGCAATCTCCGTCGGAAACCGTTCCTCCTTGTCGTATTGCCCCGCAACCGGCCAAATCTCCCTTGCGGCGAATTCCCTGGCGGTCTGCTGAATCAGACGTTGCTCATCGGTCAATTCAAACATGGCGAACAATGCTCCTTTTTTTCCTGTGGGTTTGTCTGCACCGTGCAGCTTGGCGTCAACCAAATTCTTCTGAAGTTGCCGTGACTCCTGAGATTAATTCATCATGGTGGCTTGCGTGGGCGCCCATTGTCCAGAGGCTATCAACGATCAGACGACACCCTCCGAGCGTCCCCCCGGCGGGTGCTGGCCGACGTTGGCGTAGGCTTGGCGCAACTGATACTTGAGAACCTTAGCCGAGGCGCTGCGCGGTCGGGCACGCGCCGGGCATTTCGTTCCAGAATCAAACCGATGGTGGGCATTGAACGGTACCTCCTTTGCAATAATTGGATAATAGCCGCATTCAGGGTCCTTCTATGGCGGTTGCGCGCCGGGTTCTTCACACGAACAGAGGCTGGAGCCCCCTCTCGTTCGAAGCTGCGCAAAACCAGCCTACATAAACCAAAAAACAACAGCAAAAGAAGTGCCAAACAGTGTTTTATAGAATTGTTTTCACATTTAATTTACAAGATATTGTTTTAATAGAAATAAAAATGAATTACAGACATTGAATCCATTTTGATGAAATTTTATGTGCAATCAATATTAACACTGTTTTTATGTTCGACAGAAGGGGAAACAAGGACTAGCTTAGCTGGAGAGCCTGGCACAACCAGATGTCGCCACAGCGTCAGACTGTGTTCAGTGTGTACAGTTAAAAACAGGAGGGAGAGCGATGGGCAACGAAAAATTTCCACACGGAGGAGGGACGGACCAGCGGCAGAGCCGAAGCTGGAACCGGGATGAAGGGGAAAAAGAAACATCAGCCGAGCGAGGAAAGGCGCCAATGCTATTCTAGCCGGAATCTTCGCATTTTTTTATACAGCCCCGTTCTGGATATCCCGAGCTTGCTGGCGGCGCGAAGCTTATTCCCTTCTGCCTCCTTCAGGGCCCCTAAAATCAGGGCCCTCTCCAGATCGGCCACGATCTGCGGCAGCGGCTCCCGACCACAGTGCCGAGCCAGTTCAGCCCCCGGTCCAAGCCCGGAGCGGTGGCCCATAAGGGAGATCGATGACTGCAAGATATGGTCGGGCAGGTCTTCACGCTTTATCTTCGGGCCCGCGGCGACGTTAAAGGCATATTCAAGGACATTGCGAAGCTCACGGATATTTCCGGGAAAATCGTAGCCATCAAGAACCTCCCAGGCCGCCGGGTCGAGATTCTCGATGTTCAATCCGAAATCCGCGTTGAAGATGTCGATGAAATGCCTGGCAATGTAATAGATATCCCCTCGCCTTTCCCGCAAGGGAGGAATGGGCAGGGCGATGACATTGAGCCGATAGTAGAGATCAAATCGGAACTTGCCGTCCTTTACGAGCTGCTCCAGGTTGATATTGGTTGCGGCAATGATTCGCACATCGACCTGCTTTGGACCGTGGCCGCCCAGGGGGGTCAACTCCTTCTCCTGGATGACCCGCAGCAGCTTGGCCTGCATGGTAAGGGGCATATCCCCGATTTCATCGAGGAACAGAGTGCCGGCATGAGCCAGCTGGAATTTGCCGACCTGCCCCCCTTTTTTCGCCCCGGTAAAGGCTCCATCCACATACCCGAAAAGTTCCGATTCAAGAAGGTGCTCGGGAATGGCCGCACAGTTAACCCGGATAAAGGGGCCAAAACGCCGCTTGCTGGCTGCATAAATAGCATGGGCGAAGAGTTCCTTGCCGGTGCCGCTCTCGCCCCTCAATATCACACTGGACCCCCTTTCAGCCACCCGCAGCAATTTTTTCTTGAGATCCTTCATGGCCTTGCTGTGGCCGATGATGCTGTCGACATCGTGCCGGAAGTCACAATAGGCCGAAACAACGGCCTTCCGGCTCCCGCCGGTTTTGGATTCGGCGCCGAGCCTGCTGGCCAAAAGAGTGACATCCCGGACATCATTAAACAGGACGTGTTTGATCGCGCCGATAACTTTTCCGTTTCTAATCAGGGGATACCGGCACACCACCACATCCCTGCCCCCCAAGTGGTGCGGTTCGGCGATTTCCGCCCTGCCGGTTTCCATCACGACCGGCAATCTGGAAGGTTTCGAGTTGGGATATGCCTTGAGGATATGCCTGCCGACCAGCTCCTGGGCGGCGGTTCCGAGAAGATTGGCAAAGGCCTGGTTGGCCTGGATGATGTTCCCGTCCCTATCCACGACGATGACCCCCGCACGGGCAATCTCCATAAGGGCGGCAGTGGATTGAACCAGGTCCTGCAACTCGAGATAGGATGTGTCGTTCGGCGAGAAGACCTCGTTGTCGACCGACCAGACCCCCCCGGTGAGTTGCTGATCTTCAACAACGGGTGCATAGCTGCACACCAGCTTTTTGTCCCCGAGCAGGATGGGCTGGGAAATGAAGCAGACCCCTTTCTCCATGAGATAGCTGAGATGGCCCAGCTGGATCACATCACCCAGCTTTTTTCCCGAAATCTCTTGTTCGACCGGCTCCAACAGAGAACCATAGACCTGGTTGGTGGCAAGAATTTTTTGCTCCCGGTCCAGAACCGCGATCCACGCATCCGTCCTGCCCAAAAGCGAATCGAGATCGAACTCCGTCCGCTTGACCAGTTCCATGAACTCCATGCACACACCCTCCTCTGCAAACGGAGCCGACAGCCGGATTTGTCACCAATCGCGCCTTAGAGAACCAAGTCAGAAGGGACGCAGGCCGCCCTGCAATCGAGCGACTTCTCTTGAAGGACATATTAATTGTACCTTTACGTACATGTCAACCGATGGAGCTGATCATTTTTCCCTCAGGGACAGCGAATCGACAGCACTAGCGGGTAAGGGTCTGGGGGAGCAGTTGAACAAGCTATCCGACTGCGGCAAAGTGTTTCAGGAGAAGGCTACGGGGGCAAGCGCGGATAATCGGTTCGAGCTAAGGAGGGCTTTGGGGTTGGTTTGCGAGGGCGACGCCTTTATGGTGTCCGCCTCGAACCTCAAGAGCTTATGCATTAAGGGCTTGCGGATAAACCGCAAGCCCTTGTGTTCAATGGCGGCCCCGTCGGGATTCGAACCCAAGACCTACCGCTTAGGAGGCGGTTGCTCTATCCAGCTGAGCTACGGGGCCAGAGGGGTGTTATTTATACCCGATTGCCCCTTTTATAGCAAGCCATTTCCCGGAGAATTCATTTAGAACTTCAGCAGACTGTAGACCTTGCCGTCAGGCAGGCGCTTGCGGCCCTCAAGAAATTCGAGTTCGGCCATAAAGGTGCACTCGACCAGTTCGGCTCCTAACTCCTGAACCAGATCCACAACCGCAGCCATGGTCCCACCGGTAGCGAGCAGGTCGTCGGCGACAATGACCCGCGCACCATTGGTGAAAGCGTCTTCGTGGATTTCCAAGGTATCGGTTCCATATTCCAGATCGTAAGTCTTGCGGCGGGTCTTGTAGGGAAGCTTACCGGGCTTGCGCACCAGAGTGATACCGGTTCCGAGTTTATACGCAAGGGCTGAACCAAGTATGAACCCTCGCGCTTCAACGCCAACCACCTGGTCGATTTTCTGTCCCATGTATCGATGGGCGATCAAATCGATCATGCGATGATAGCTCCGCCCATCAGCAAGAAGGGTGGTTATATCTTTGAATACGATTCCCTTTTTGGGGAAGTCCGGGATATCCCGGATAATGCTTTTCAGTTCATCCACAGCGTACACCTCGTGGCGGGAGCGGTTGATTCGATGCCGGTTTCGATTCTCAGATGGCCGGATCGGCTTAAAGCCTTAAAGCGCCGAAAGAAGCCTGGGACTGGCGCTTAACGGTTACTGTCTTCTGCATCGTCGCTGAATCCGACGGCGCTTTTTTCTTCTCTGATTTTTCTTAATTTTTCGAGGCTTTTCGCCTCGATCTGGCGAATCCGTTCCCGGGTAACACCGAAGCGGCGCCCGATGGTGTCGAGGGTTTGCGGCTCGCGGTCGTCAAGACCGAAACGCAGGGTCAAGATCTCCCGCTCGTTTTCACCTAAGGTACCAAGCCACTCGGAAACATATCCGTATTTATTCAAATCTTCTATCAGGGTTGAGGGATCGACAGCCGAAGGATCTTCGATGGTGTCCATCAAGCTGTAGTCACTGTTTTCGCCCATCGGGTGTTCGATGGAATAGGTTTTCTTGACCAGAACCATCAGCCGCCTGATATAGCTTGGTTGGACGCCCATGGCCTCGGCCAGTTCCTGAACGTGAGGTTCCCGGTTGAGTTTTTGGACAAGTTCACGGCTGATTTTGATCAGCTTATTGATGTCGTCCGAAACATGTACCGGAAGACGGATGGTTCGACTCTGATTCACCAGAGCCCGTTCAATGGATTGTCTTATCCACCAGGTGGCATAGGTAGAAAATCGACATTCCTTGCTGAGTTTGAATCGCTCGACCGCCTTGATCAGGCCCATGTTCCCTTCTTCGATGAGGTCAAGGAAAGGCAGGCCGCGGTTCATGTAGCGTTTGGCGATTTTAACAACAAGCCGCAAATTGGATTCGATCATCCGATCGCGAGCCGCGGAATCGCCCCTGGAGATGCGTCTGGCCAGTTCCCGCTCCTCTTCAGCGGTCAACAGGTTGGTTTTCTGGATCTCCTTCAGATACAGCTTTATGGCGTCATCGGAGTGATCATCATAGGAATCGTCCCGCTCCTTCTCATCCTCCTCTGCTGCTTCTTCGTCGGACTCAACGAGGCTTTCGTCCTCATCATTTTCCTCGGCGGTTCTGCCATCGAGCTCAAGGTCGTCGTAATCATGCATCAATTTTGTCCATATAAGTAAGCGGTTTTCTAAGACAACTAATTTGAAAATTCCTTAAAAATTCTAGAAGATGGGTCGTTTCAAGGCAAGTAAAAAATCGGATTCACGGCTTTCTTGCCATGCCTGATTTCAAAATGCAGACGGGGCTGGCCTCCCCTGGGCGGAGTGCCGGAAAGAGCTATTTTTTCGCCCTGGCCAACGAAAGACCCGGCATTGACCAGGTTTTTTTTATTGAATCCGTAGACCGTATAAAAGGAACCGTCATGCTTGAGAATAATCAGATTTCCATAGCCTTTTACCCCGTCGCCGCTGTAGATAACCTGCCCGGCCGCCGAAGAAATCACCGGGGTACCCGATTGGGCGGCAATTTCGAGCCCCTTGCTCAACTCTCCGGCCTTTTCGCCGAAGCCCTTGACAATCTGTCCCTTTACCGGGTAGATGAATTTGCCTTTGGCTGGCGGGGGTGCTGACGAATTGGACCCGGCGTTTTGGGATATCTTGGCGACCTCCGGCGACGAAGTCACAGGGGACTTTGACGCTGCTTGGCGCGGAACTCTTGTGGGAGCACTGCCTTTGGAAGCCCTTTTAAAATCTGACCGTTCATTCCCACTATGAGACGTAGAGGAAACCGATCGGACCCTGGTCGCTCCGGGAATGAAAACCACCTCCCCGGCTCTCAACTGGGTTGGGTCGTGAATGTCGTTGATTCGGGCCAAATAGCGTTCATCGACCTGATAGGTCTTGCTTATCCGATAAAGGGTCTGCCCGGGCAGCACCTTGTGATAAACCCCCCTGGTAGAGGAACAGCCCGCCAGCAAGACGATAAACGCAAGGGCGACTTTTAAACGCATCAGCATTAATCGCTCCCTCCGAGGCCAACCCATCGTAAATTATGCGCCTTCAGACAACCTAACGGAATCGCCCCTGTCCCGTCAACCTCTCCTCCCATCCAACCCTGAAGACCTTGGTTCAGAAAACGTATTTAATCAGCACAAACCCACCCATAAGCAACCCGACAAAAATGATCGTCAGAGCATTGAAATACTTCTCGATGAAAACCCTCATGGCCGGTCCGCTTCGATAGATCAGCCAGGCCACAAGAAAAAACCGCAGACTGCGGCTTACGGCCGAGGCCAGCACGAAAATGGGGAAATTTATCTTGAAGACCCCGGCGCCAATGGTGATGATCTTATAGGGGATAGGGGTAAACCCTGCGGTAAAAACAGTAAGAAAATCATAAGCATCAAACAGGCCCCGAACCTGCGCAAAGGCATGTTCGCTGAATCCGGGGACGTATTGATAAAAGTAGCTGCTAACCGCCTCCCACATCCCGTAGCCGATACCGTAGCCTACCGCTCCCCCGATTACGGAACCCACCGAGGCGATCATCGCAAATCGAAACGATTTTACCGGAATCGACATACAAAGCGCCAAAAGCAGCACGTCAGGCGGGACGGGAAAAAATGAAGATTCAGCGAAAGCCAATAGAAAGAGGGCCGGAGCCCCGTAAGGAGTTTCGGCCCAATGCAGCACCCAGTCGTAAAGTTTGCGCAACAACCTCACGATCAGAAACCTTCGTTTTGCCAGCCGTATTTGCCCAACAGCGGTACAAAACGGCAATCAAGCAGGCTTTCTTCAGAAAATTCTCCGGATTCCAGGCGGATGACCCGTTTTAGGACCTGTGCCCCGTGATCGCCGACAGGAATAATCAGCCGTCCCCCAACCGCCAGTTGCTCCAGATACTTCTGCGGAATAGAAGGCGCCCCGGCTGTAACGATGATGCCATCGAAGGGAGCTTCTTCCTCCCACCCGAAGGTGCCGTCAGTAACCTTGATATTGACGTTGTTCAGACCGATCCGATCGATAATGCGACGCGCCCGTCGGGCCAGCGAGGCGATCCGCTCAACAGTAAATACCCGGGAAACGATTTTGCCAAGAATTGCCGCTTGGTAACCGGAACCGGTGCCGATTTCCAGCACCCTCTCCCCCCCCTTCAAAAGCAGCGATTCGGTCATAATCGCCACCATATAGGGTTGGGAAATGGTCTGTTTTTCGCCAATGGGCAGCGGAAAGTCACTGTAGGCCTGACCTTGCAAGGCTTCTTCAACAAAAAGATGTCGAGGGATCTGAAGCATTGCATTGATGACCAGCGGATCCTTAATTCCCCGGCCCTTGATCTGCCGCTCGACCATCTGCCGCCGGGCTATGGATAAGTCCATCGGATTACTCACAATTCAGGTTAGCGCGAACTCTGGTTTCAGGACTCAAGCCCCCAGGAAGCCAGATGGTCAAAGGACCGGTAATTTGTAAGATCCAGATGCAGCGGCGTCACGGAAATGAAGTTGTCGCGAATGGCATTGAAATCTGTGCCCTCAATGTCCTGAAACCCTAGTTCCCCACCACCGATCCAATAATATTTCCGGCCCCGGGGATCTAATTTTTCCACGACCACATCTCCGTAAATACGTTTTCCCTGCCGGGTTAACCTCGCCCCCCGCGGTTCACTGCAAGGGACGTTGACATTCAAAAAGGTGTCAGGGGGCAACCCTTTCTGCAGAATCATATCGGCGAGTTTGACGGCAAAGGAAGCAGAACTTTTGAAATCCTCGGGCCCGAATCGTTTCGCATCCAGAGAAATAGCAAAGGCGGGCACACCCATGAGAGTCGCCTCCATGGCCGCCGAGACGGTCCCCGAATAAGTGATGTCATCCCCCAAGTTTCCGCCCCGGTTTATTCCCGAGACAACCAGTGCCGGTCGACTCTCGAGCAGGCCATGAATTCCGAGATTGACACAATCGGTGGGAGTACCATCGATGGCAAAAACACCGGGGCGGACTTCTTCGGCTCGCAAGGGCGAATGCAGGGTCAACGAATGCCCAACCGCACTGCGCTCCCGGTCGGGAGCAACAACGACTACCTTGGCCAGATCACTAAGGTGGTTGGCCAGAACCTGGATCCCTGTCGAGTGGATGCCATCGTCGTTGGTAACCAGAATCTGCAAATTGGCCTCAAAGTTTTCAGATTGGGGGAGTGCAGCTAAACGGGTCAGGTGGGGTCTTTCAAAGAATCACGAAGCCTTCGCAATTCGTCGCGCAAATCTTCCAGGAGGTCTCGATCCTGCTTGGAGGCAAGGGGCAGATCCATCTGGTCCTTGCCCCCAGCGCCTTCTTCCCGCAACCTTTTTCGGGCACCGGCGATAGTGAAACCTTGCCTGTACAACAGATCTTTGAGCCGCAGTACGAGTTCGATATCTTTTCGCCGGTAAAGACGTTGTTTGCTGTTGCTCTTAGCGGGGCGAAAAACGCCGAACTCCGATTCCCAATAGCGCAGAACATGGGGTTTTACCCCTGTTATTTCCGCAACCTCTCCGATCTTGAAATAGAGCTTATCGGGAATCTCGATGTCCATGACCCATGCCGTCGAGACGGGACGGAGGACGGCTTACCGTCCTCCGTTAATAGCTGATTTCAGGACTTGGCTGGGTTTGAAGGTAAGGATTTTACGGGAGGAAATTTCAATCTCCTCCCCGGTCTGGGGATTACGACCCCGGCGAGTCGCCTTGTCCTTAACGACAAAATTTCCGAAACCGGCGATCTTGATTTTTTCCCCCTGCTCAAGATTGTCCTTAATCAGATCGAAAACCGTTTCAACGATTTCAGCGGATTCCTTTTTGGAAAAACCGGTTTTCAGATAGACACTTTCGATAAGATCCGCCTTGGTCATATTGCCTCCACATCCCGTAAAGCACAGGTCCTTGAATTTGCTGGTTTTTATATCACAGGAAAGTCAGGTAATCAACCGGTTTTTAGCGTATTTCAGCTTTTAGTTGACGGCAGAGGGTATCGACCATTTTACCGTGAAGAGCCTGGATTTCTTCATCGGTAAGAGTTTTGTCTATGGACCGATAACGGGCGCGAATCGCCATACTCTTCTTTCCTTCGGGAACCCCTCGCCCTCGGTATAGGTCAAACAAGGTGACACTCTCTAAATCTTTGGATTTAATCCGTCCAAGAATCTGAAATATTTTCTGGGCTGAAACCTCTTCATCGAGAAGGAGGGCGCTATCCCGATAGACCTCAGGAAATTTCGAAATGGGCTTAAAGCCGGCATGTCCTTTGGCTGCCGCAAACAATTGCTCCAAGTCCAGGTCGGCAATGTAAACGGGCTGGTCAATCTCATAGCTTTCGAGCACTTTCGGATGAATTTCCCCGAGGCTCCCAAAACGTGCTCCACCTCTTACTACGCTACAGGATTTACCGGGGTGCAAGAACGGCTCGGAAACACTGGCATCCCACAGGACGCCGTCAACACGGAAACCATCGAGTAGGGTTTCCACCACTCCTTTAAGGTCGAAGAAATCCGCAGAACCATTTACCTGAGCCCACCCCTCGGGTTCCCTGCGGCCGCACAGGGCTACGACTAACCGCCATTTCTCCTCGGGCAGCTCCGCGCCTTCAGCAGGAAAAAAGACCGGCCGCAGTTCGAAGAGGCGAAGGTCAAGGGAGCGATAGGCGACGTTGCGGGAAACCGTTTCCAGCAGGCTTGGAACCAGCGATGTCCTCATCACCGATTGCTCTTCCGTCAGTGGGTTTATGATCGCCACGTTGGAGCGACGCCGGTCATTGCTGTCGAGAAGAATCCGGTCCCAGGCTGAAGGGGTGGTGAACGAATAGTTGATGACTTCCGAAAATCCCATTTCAACCATCGCGTTGCGGACCTTTTTAACCAGCGCATAGTGATCGGGTTGCAGTTGGCAAAGACTTCTGCCCTCGGGCATGGTAACCGGGATCCGATCATATCCGTTCAGCCTGGCGACCTCCTCGATCAGATCGATCTCCCGCTCCAGATCGGGCCGGAAAGACGGTACCTTTACATAGATTGCGCTATCCTCACGGTCCACCGCAAGGTCGGCACCCAGTCCGATGGAACGAAGCATCTGTTGTATCTCCAGAGCGTCGATTGCAATACCGAGGACTTGGCTGGTACGCGATGCGGTGATCGTCAGCTTGCGCTCCGGCAGCGCTTGCGGATAAACGTCGATCATCCCACTGGCGACCGTCCCTCCGGCAAGCTCCTGAATCAGGGAGGCGGCGCGATCTAGCGCCACCGGAACCATATTGACGTCCGCGCCCCGCTCGAAGCGATGGGAGGATTCGGTATGAATGCCGAGGCGCTTGCAGGTGCGCCTGACGGTGGGAGGATTGAAGTAGGCGCTTTCCAAAAAAATATCCGTGGTTTCAGGTTGGACTTCGGAATTTTCGCCCCCCATGATTCCAGCCAGGGCTACGGGCCCCTCGCCATCGCAAATAGTCAGATCACTGGACATGAGCTCATGTTCTCGACTGTCGAGGGAGGTAAACTGTTCGCGGTCATTGGCCCGTCTGACGACGATCCGCTTTCCCCGTAGCAGGTTGAAATCAAAGGCATGCAGGGGATGCCCGAGCTCCATAAGAACGAAATTGGTGACATCGACCACGTTGTTGATGGACCGCATCCCCACTGATTCGAGTTTTTTGACCAGCCACGTGGGAGATGGTCCGATCTTGACTCCATGAATCAATCGAGCAGCGTACCGGGGACAAAGGCCTGGCTCGTCAACGGTGATCGAGGTTTCCTGCTGAATATCCTTGCCCGATTCCGCCATCGGCGCTTCGGGCAAGCGCAGCGGATGCCCGACCATGGCTGAAACTTCTCGAGCCACCCCAAGAATGCTGAGACAGTCGGGTCGGTTCGGCGTAAGACCGATCTCGTAGCGAACGTCCTTGAGTTCAAGAGCTTCAAAAGCGGGCCTGCCAAGCTCCAGTCCGGGAGGAAGAATCATGATTCCCTCGGACTCTGCGGCAAGTCCCAATTCTTTTTCCGAGCAGAGCATGCCCATGGACTCCCGACCACGGATTTTGGACTTTTTAATTTTAAAATTCCCCGGCAAAACCGTCCCTACCTGAGCCAGCGCAACCAGGTCACCGGTTCGATGGTTGGTGGCCCCACAAACGATCTGAACGATTTCGGCTCCGGTCTCTACCTGGCAAAGGGTCAGCCGGTCAGCTTCCGGATGGGGATCAACGGAGGCAAGCCGGGCAACAATGACACTGTCCAGACCATGGCCGATTTTCTCCATGGCATCCACCTCAAGTCCCGCCATGGTCAACCGATGAGACAGCTCCTCGGGTGTGAAATCGAATTCAACGAATTCCCTGAGCCAGTTATAAGTAACGATCATAACTTCTAGTCCTTTATCAGCAATCCGAATTCAAGCCACTGATATTCAAGATTTATATTTGAAATTGCCTCAGGAACCGCAGGTCATTTTCAAAGAACAACCGCAGATCATTTACCCCGTATTTAAGCATGGCGATCCGTTCAAGTCCCATCCCAAAGGCAAACCCGCTGTATCCTGCAGGATCGTAATTGACAGACTTGAACACCTCAGGGTCGATCATGCCACTGCCGAGAATTTCCAGCCAGCCCGAGTTCTTGCAAACACGGCAACCGGAGCCGCCACAAATGACGCACTGAATGTCAACCTCGGCGCTTGGCTCGGTGAACGGGAAAAAGGAAGGCCGAAAGCGAACCCCTACCCCCTTGCCAAAAAACTGGTTGACGAAGGTGGTCAGTACCCCTTTGAGATCGCCAAAAGTCACCGTGCGGTCAACGAGAAACCCTTCTATTTGATGAAACATCGGGCTATGGGTCAGGTCCGAATCACGCCGATAGACCGTTCCGGGAGCGATGACCCGAACCGGGGGCGCCTGTCGGAGCATCGTCCGAATCTGAACCGGCGAGGTGTGGGTTCGCAAGACAATTTCATCGGAGACATAAAAGGTATCCTGCATATCCCGTGCAGGATGATCCTTCGGGATATTGAGAGCCTCGAAGTTGTAAAAGTCTTTTTCGACCTCAGGCCCCTCCGCCACACCGAACCCAAGCGAGGCAAAGATCTCAGTAATTTCCTCAGTAACAAGGGTAATCGGATGCTTTGCCCCCCGATGCTGCCTTCTTCCCGGCAAGGTAACGTCAATTTTTTCCTGGGCCAGGCGGCTGGCCAGATCCGCTTCGCGAACCTGTTGAAGACGCCCCAGAAAAGCCGCCTCTATTTCTTCTTTAACCCGGTTGGCCATAGAGCCAACGACGGGGCGCTCTTCAGCAGAAAGGCCACCCATGCCCTTCATGATGCCGGTCAGTTCTCCCTTTTTGCCGAGAAAACGTACTTTCACATCCTGCAATGCAGATTCGCTTGCTGCCGATCCTACGGCAAGAAGCGCCTCCTGCAACATCGCTTCGAGTCTATCCTTCATGTGTTTTCCCAGATTACCGGTTGTGATTGATTTGATCAGCCCCGGAAAGGATGGAGATCATCTCCCCCGAGGATCGATAAGCAGTTTCGCCAACCCCATTTGCAACGCGACAGATGCCAACCTCCGTCTGGAGATGTCAGCTCAGGATGCTGGCTATGAAAATAATAGAAAGTGATGAGGCATTACAGAAATGATTGGACATTCCAGAGACCTTGACTGCAGCGTATGGAAAACAAAAAAAAAGAGATGAGGGAGGCCCCTCATCTCTTTTTTTCGAGTCTCACTGCAGTTGGGCCTTGGCCTTGTCGACAATGGAACTGAACCCCTTTGGGTCACTGACGGCAAGCTGAGCTAGAATTTTTCGGTCGAGGCCGATTTCTGCCTGCTTGAGGCCGTGGACAAGACGGCTGTAAGAAAGTCCGTTTTCGCGAGCGGCAGCATTGATACGGGCAATCCACAGGGCCCTGAAATCCCTCTTGCGGACCCGACGGTCACGGAACGCATAGTTTAGCGCCCGGTCGACCGCCTCAGTGGCACTGCGGAACAATTTGCCACGGGCACCGCGGTAGCCCTTGGCAAGCTTGAGAACCTTGTTCCGTCTGCGTCTCGCTTTAAATCCTCTTTTTACTCTCGGCATTTTCGGTACTCCTTCGGGTGTTGAAATAAGCGGGTTTCTTCCGCTGCCGGATCTGAAGGGGGAGACAATTTCCCCTCAGTTCACGGTCTTAAAGCCGAACCGTCGACTTACGTTGTTTTACAGGTAAGGAATCAGTCGGTTGATGTTTTTCGCATCGGTCTTGTCGACCAGTGTGCCCTGACGAAGATCACGCTTACGTTTAGTCGATTTTTTGGTCAGGATGTGGCTCGTGAATGCTTTGTTGCGGCGAATTTTTCCGGTACCGGTTTTCCTGAATCGCTTGGCGGCGCCGCGATTGGTTTTGATTTTGGGCATGACCCATCTCCTTTATCGTTTAAAATGACAGCCCCGCCAGCCAACCCCTGGGGCCCGGAACTGTCGAGGCGATTTTGTATGCTAGATTTATTTACTTTTTAAGCGGGGCAATCACCATGTGCATGAATCGCCCCTGCATGCGGGGCATTGATTCCACCTGGCCGAGATCCTTGACCTCTTCACTGACTTTTTCCAGCAATCTCCGCCCGAACTCAGGGTGCGTCACTTCCCGACCCCGGAACATGACAGTAATTTTAACCTTATTGCCCTCTTCGAGAAAGCGGCGCGCATGCTTGATCTTGAATTGGAAATCATGCTCCTCGGTCTTGGGACGCATCTTGACTTCCTTAAGTTCAACCTTGGCGGTCTTTTTCTTGGCCTCGGCTGCCCGCTTGCTCGCCATGTACTTGTATTTGCCGTAGTCCATGATCCGGCAAACAGGGGGGCTGGCATTGGGGGAAACCTCAACGAGGTCCAGTCCGCGTTCGGCAGCAGCGGCGAGGGCCGCTTCCAGACTGAGAACCCCCAACTGTTCGCCTTCGTCGTCAACGACCCGGACTTCCCTGGCGCGTATGGCCCGATTGATATTGGTCTCTTGCTTAGCTATGGTGCCACCTCCTAATGGTATTGCCTGCTCTCGTCCTGAACAAAACGCACAAACTCGACAGGCGTCATGGGGTCAAGGTTTTTCCCGGAACGATGGCGAGGCGCAACCGTGCCACTTTCCATTTCCTTATCCCCGACAACAAGCATATACGGAACCTTCTCCACCTGAGCTTCCCGGATCTTGAAACCGAGCTTCTCATTGCGAAGGTCTTTCTGCACTCGAACTCCCTCGGCACGCAGACTTCGGTAAACTTCCTCGGCATAATCCGCCTGATTGTCGGTAACATTGACAATGACGGCCTGAACCGGAGAAAGCCAAAGGGGGAAGTTCCCGGCGAAATGCTCGATCAGAACCCCCACGAAGCGCTCGATGGCACCGAGAATTACACGATGAACCATGACCGGCCGGTGCTTTTCACCATCGCGGCCCACATAGGTGAGGTCAAAACGCTCTGGCAGGGTAAAATCGCACTGGATTGTAGCACACTGCCACCTTCTGTCAAGAGCGTCCTTAAGCTTGATATCAATCTTCGGCCCGTAAAAAGCTCCATCCCCTTCATTGACCTCAAAAGGCAGCCCTGAATCCCTCAGAGCACTCATGAGCGCATCGGTTGCGCGCTCCCAGTCCTCATCGCTGCCGATGGATTTTTCAGGGCGAGTGGAGATTTCCATTTCGTACTCGAAGCCAAAGATTCCCATGACATCCTGAACAAACTGTAGGACGCCCTTAATTTCGCCATCGAGCTGCTCGGGAGCGCAAAGAATGTGCGCATCGTCCTGAGTAAAACCACGAACCCGCAGCAGGCCATGCAGCACCCCGGACTTTTCATGCCGATGCACCGTCCCCAGTTCGAAGAAGCGAAGCGGCAGGTCGCGATAGGAACGGATCCGGGATTTATAGATCAGCATGTGGGCGAGGCAGTTCATTGGCTTAATGCCGTAGCTCTGCTCCTCCACCTCAGTAAAGTACATGTTTTCCCGGTAGTTTTCGTAATGCCCCGAAGTCTTCCACAACTCGGTGCGTAGAATCTGGGGTCCCATGACGATGTCATAACCGCGCTTGAGGTGTTCGCGCCGCTCGAAGTCCTCAAGGAGGGTACGCAGGAGGGCCCCCTTGGGGTGCCAGATGACCAGACCTGCACCGGCCTCTTCGTTGAAGGAGAACAGATCCAGCTCCCTGCCGAGCTTTCGGTGATCCCTCTTTTTCGCCTCTTCCAGCTTGGCCAGGTAAGCCTTCAACTCTTTTTTGTCGGGAAATGCCGTAGCATAGATCCGCTGCAGCATGGCGTTGTGCTCGTCCCCACGCCAATAGGCTCCGGCGACACTGGTAAGCTTGAACGCCTTGAGAAACTTGGTCGACGGCAGATGCGGACCGCGACAGAGGTCGACAAAATCCCCTTGCCGGTAGAGGGAAACCATTTCATTGGGGAGATCTTCGATCAACTCGACCTTGTAGGATTCTCCCATCTCCTTGAAAATCTGAATGGCGCTGTCGCGACTTACTTCCTCCCGAACGATAGGAAGATCGGCGGCCGCCAATTCACCCATCTTTTTCTCAATAACCTCGAATTCTTCAGGGGTAAATTTGTGCTGGTCGCTGAAAAAGTCGTAATAAAAACCGTTTTCGATTGCGGGACCGATGGTTACCTGGACCTCGTCGCCAAACAATGCCTTGACCGCGTGAGCCATGAGATGGGCTGCCGAATGACGATAGACCTCCAGGCCGTCCCGAGACGACAGAGTGACCAGCTCAATCTTCGCATTATCCTCGATAGGAGTGGAAATATCCGCCAACTGGCCGTCGAGGCGGGCGGCAACCGCCTGGCGTGCCAGCCCCTCGCTGATTGAGCGAGCGACGTCCAACGGCGTTGCTCCTCGGGGGAATTCCCTGCTGGAACCATCGGGCAGTGTTATCTGAACCTGATCCATCACGCTCTCCGGGAATGAAAAGAGGCATCCAAGGATGCCTCATTCGATGCCAACGGCTGTCGGAATGTTCTTGGTAGGCACGGGCGGGATTGNNCTGAGCTACGTGCCTACAACCGTAACGGGCTCCTCTTTTATCAAACAAGCTTAAGCAATGTCAAGAACTTTGTTCATCACCTGGTTTTTTCTGAAAAGTTATTCTGGTTCCCCCCGCAGGGGAGCTCTCTGTGCTCGCTGTTCGAACTCAAGGAGCCAGGCCTTGGTGGCGATCCCGGCTCCTCCCGAATATCCGGTCAAACGCCCCCCTGTCCCCACGACCCTATGACAGGGTATGACCAAGGGGAACGGATTTTCGGCCATCACCCGGCCGACGGCCCGAGCGGCGCCAGGGCGTCCAGCCTGCGCTGCAAGCTGACCGTAAGTCAGATTCTGGCCAAAAGGAACTCTTGCCAAGGCCTGAAGAATGTTGCGGGAAAACAGGGACAGCCACCGAAAATCGAGAGGCAGATCAAACACCCGCAAGGTGCCCTGGAAATACTGTTCCAGTTGCCCAGCGGCCTTGCCAAGCACCCGACTTTTTTGCTCAGGCAACGCCGGGTAGCCTTGGCTCAAAAGAGAATAGAGCTCTTCACGCTCGGTACAGATAGTGATTTCAACCAAGCCCCTGTTACCGGCCACCAATCCCAGCCAACCCACCGGGGAGCTTGACACGATGTATGAATCGGCATGTTTCGATGGCTGTCCCCGCACCCTTAGCTCCCGGCAAGTTTTCTTTTCACGATGGCAGCAGCAGCAGAAGCCTCAGGGACCTTCATAACCACGCAGAGCCCGGCAAAAACCGCAACCCCCAAGACCAGTGCCGAACCAAGCACCACGGCCTTGCCCCCTCCCCCCCCAGGCGAACTCCAGGCGCCGAAACCGAGCACATACCATACGGTTATCCCCATTAGTGCAGTTGCAGGGACAACCCGCGCAAGGGAATTTACAATCCCGGCCAGGCCCAGCGGGCCCAGCTTTCGCCGCAAGGCTATCAGCAGAGCCCCACAATTAAAAACGGCCGAGAGGGTTAAGGCAAGGGCAAGTCCCACATGCTTCAGGGGGACCATAAGAAGCAGCCCGAAAGCAACGTTTACCAGGAGAGTGAAAAAGGAAATCCGAACCGGGGTACGCGTATCCTGCATGGCGTAAAAGGCCGGCACCACCACCCGGCTTATGCCCAGGAAAAATAACCCTGGAGCATAGGCCGACAAAGCGAAGGCGGTCTGGCGGACCTCTTCAAAACCAAAGGCACCCTGCATGAAAAACAGGCTGTAAACAGGAACGGCACACAGGATCAGTCCTGCGGCGGCAGGACAGGTTATCAGTGCAACCAGCGCCAAAGCGAACCGCAGCGACTCCTTAAGACCCTCCTCGTCACCGAGGGAGGCCTGCCGACTCATGGAGGGCAGGACAGCCTGCGCCAGAGCAACGATGAAGATTCCCTGAGGAAACTCGAACAATCGCTGACCGTAATAAAGGTAGGAGACACTTCCTTCGGGAAGGAATGAGGCAAGAAGTCGGGTGACCACCACATTAATTTGATAAATGGCCACCCCGGCCAGCCCAGGCAGCATGAGGCGTGAAACCTTAACCACGGCTGGATGACGGAAATGAAAATCCAGCTTCAGGCGTACCCCTCTATGCATCAACGCCGGCATCTGCATCAATAACTGGATGCCCCCGCCAACCAAGACACCTACGGCGAGCCCTTTAATCGGAACATCAAAATAGGGAGCAAGAACTATCGCACAGAAAACCATGGCCAGATTGAGAAATAAGGGAGAAACCGCAGGCAAAAAGTAATGACCGCGAACATTGAGAATGCCGGTGACCAGAGCCAACAGACTGACGAAAAAGATATAGGGGAACATCATCCGGTTCAGTGTGTCGGTAAGGGCCAGTTTTCCTTCAATCGCGGAAAAGCCCAACCCGATGATCCGGACGACCACTGGCGACCCTAAAACACCCAGCACAACGACGCCGGCCATGACCAGCAACAGCAAAGTCCAGCAGATGTTGGCGACCCTGGCCGCCTCGGCCTCCCCTTCGCGGTGGTAAATGTCGGAATAGGTGGGAACAAAAGCGGCGGTCAGTGAACCCTCTGCAAAAAAGCGACGCAACAGATTTGGTATGGTAAACGCCATAAAAAAGGCATCAGCCCCGAACCCAGCACCAAACAAGCCGGCGACCACCATGTCACGCACCAGTCCCGCCACCCTGCTGAGGCCGGTCGCCAGCCCCATAATGCCTGTCGCTCTGGAAATTTCTCGTTTTTCAGTCTTCAAAGCAACCTTGCCCTCGCCTGCCGTAGAGAAAGCAGCTGATTAATTGCCCCACCCCAGGTACCGAAACTCTGCGGGACCAGTGGGCCAACAGGTAAAGCCAACCTACCAAAAACAGGGATTATTATTATTTAATTCAACAGCATCACAGCTTAACATACTGAACATAAACGTTAATTCAAAAGCAATTGGATTTTTTTTATCTTGACGGCAAGGATATTGGATGCTATAAATCACTTCGCTTGAAATCGTTACGCAACGATTAATCTTCAGACCAACCTGGGAGGATGACACCTTGGCTAATCACAAATCAGCGATCAAGAGAAACAAACAGAATGCGGTCCGCGCCGCTCGCAACACCCATATTCGCTCCACAATGCGTACTTACGTCAAGCAGGTTCGCGAAGCTGTCGCCGGGGGCGACGCCGGCGCGGCACAGACTGCTTTGGAGCGGGCCATTCCCTACATCGACAAGGCAGCGACCAAAGGCGTCATTCACAAAGCGACCGCCAGTAGAAAAATATCCCGCCTGACCAAGCTGGTTAGCGCACTTCAGTAAGCAACCGGCATGTTTCGAATAAAAAAGGGGCCTGGATGGCCCCTTTTTTATTATTGGCGCCGGGGCCGGGAAGTCTCCGAGTCCGCGATTTGAAGAACCAGGTTCTCAAGGATAGCGGTGGGGTGAGCACCACTCGATTTCAAGGCCAGGTCGGCACCGAGGAAAATCTCAAAAAACCGGCGGTAGCAAGCGGGGTCAAAACGCCTCGCCTGACTGATCAAATCAGTCAGAAAATAGGGATTCACCCCGATCCGCCGAGGCAGATCACGCTGGCCAACTCCCTGTTCAAGTAATTCCCTGGTCTTCCAAAGCTGCCGAAAATGTCTCACCATCATGCTCAAGATGACCAGGGGAGCCGTTCCCTCTTCGATCAATCCGCCCAAAACCAGCAGGGACTCACCACGGTCCCGCCTCCCTAAAGCGTTGGTCAGCGCAAAGACGCTATCGAGCCGGGTGTTCGAAACAATCGCCTCGACGTCTTTTACGTCAACCAGCGATTTTTTCCCCAGATAATCAAAGAGCTTGGTTAATTCGCCGCGGACTTCCTGAAGATTGCTCCCTACCCGCTTGCAGAAATGCGCCAGGGCATCTTCGGTAAAGGTGCAACCAGCTTCTCTTGCCTGCTCTTTGACAAAAGCAGGGATCTGATTTTCATACAACTTTTTGAATTCGACCAGTTCGCCGTGCTTTTTGAATTCCTGGAAGAATTTCTTGCGGCCATCGATTTTATCGGCCGTGAAAACCATAACGGTTTCCGGAACGGCATTTTTCACATAGGGCAGAAAGGCCTCCAACTGGGGGGCTGAAAGGTTCTGGGCATCCTTTATCAGCACCAACCGCCGGCTGGAGAAAATCGGCAGGGTCAGAGCGGCATCGAGTACCACTTCGGCCTGAAGATCTTTGCCGTGGTACCGGTTAAAATTGAAATCCCGCGCCTCTTTCGGAACCACAAGATCCCGAATCTGATGAAGCGCCTTTTCCAACAAAAAACTCTCCTCACCATAAAGATAGAGCAATGAGGGAATTTTGTGCTGCTGGATGGCGCGATTGAGTTCAGCCGGTTTCATGCAAGCCCTGATCGAGAGCGTTAAAAATCGTCGGTTATCCGGTAATAGATTTCTTCGGCCAGTCGCCTGCTGATCTCGTCGATGGCTTCCGCCTCGTTATCTTCCTGGGCGGTTTTATCGATGGCCGTGAAATATTCTTTGGACCAGGAGGCATTACCCTTCCAGAGGATTTTATTGTCGCGGGTTCTTCGGAGCATCACCACGATGGTCATGGTCGATCGGTACTCCGCAATATTGTCATCCCGGTTGTAGGAGACCGCCGCGGTCTGGTAGTCGGTAATGGTTCCCGAAAGCACAGCATCGGCCAATACGGCGCTCTCCACTAGTCTCGCGTCCCTTTTCCGGGCCAATTGACTGGACACGGCATTGGTCAGCTCGTTTTCCAGAAACGGCTCGAAACGCTCATTTTCAAACAATTGGACATATAGCGTCTGCACTTCGCTCAGTGCCCCCCCGCTGGTCCCAGGGACATGGTAACCACACCCCGCCAGGGATAAAGCCAGGCCGAGCAGAAGCGCTGCGCACCTCATCAGGATGCCACCACATTGACCAGACGACCGGGGACAACGATGACTTTGCGAAGCGTCTTTCCTTCGATGAACCTGGCAACGTTTTCGTCGGTAAGCGCAGCATTTTTAACCGTCTCTTCATCGGCCTCGGCTGAAACCGTGACTTTTCCGCGGACCTTTCCGTTGACTTGCACGACAATCAGCTTTTCATCTTCGATCAGAGCCTGATCATCCCAGGCGGGCCAGCCGGCCTGGAACAGATCCTGTTGGTGTCCAAGGTTCGCCCAGAGTTCTTCGGCGACATGAGGCACGAAGGGCGCCAACAGACGAACGGTACTTTCGATCGCTTCGCGCAGCACGCCGGGATATTCCCGTTTGACCTCGAAACTGTAGATGGCGTTGACCAGTTCCATGATCGCTGCAATCGCCGTGTTAAAATGGAATCGTCCGTCAATATCCTCGGTCACTTTGCGGATGGTGCGATGAGTAATCCGCCGCAACCTCCTCGCCTCCCCTTCCATGCCGGTGGGAAGTTCCGCGTTGCGGATGATGTCGAGATTCTCAAAGACCGCACGCCAGACGCGGTTGAGAAATCGGTAACACCCTTCAACGCCCTGCTCGTTCCACTCAAGATCCTTTTCGGGCGGTGCGGCGAACAGGGAAAAAAGGCGCGCGGTGTCGGCACCGTATCGTTCAATAAGGCTGTCGGGATCGATAACGTTCTTTTTGCTCTTGCTCATCTTCTCGGTTCTGCCGATCACCGCCTGTCGATCGCATTTGGCACATCGACCATCCTCGATCTCTTCGGGAAACAGCCAGCCATGCTCGGGACAGGACCAGGTCTCCTTGCAGACCATTCCCTGGGTGAGCAGATTGGTAAAAGGCTCATCCACGTTCATCAGACCGAGATCCCGCAGCACTTTGGTAAAAAACCGTGCGTAAAGCAGGTGCATGACGGCATGTTCGATCCCGCCGATGTACTGATCGACCGGCAACCAGTATTCGGCAGCCTGACGGTCGATGGGGCCGGAGGGAAAATCCGGACACGCGTACCGGGCGAAATACCATGAACTTTCCACGAAGGTGTCGAAGGTATCGGTTTCCCGTCTAGCCGCTTCGCCGCACTGGGGACAGTTGACATTAATGAACGTTTCGCTCTTGGCCAGAGGCGAGCCGCCCTCGCCGGTGAAAGCGACATCGGTGGGCAAAACAACGGGCAGATCCTGCTCGGGAACCGGAACCACGCCGCAGACATCGCAATAAATGATCGGGATCGGGGTTCCCCAATAGCGTTGACGCGAAACCCCCCAGTCGCGGAGGCGGTAGTTGACCGTCTTTTTGCCGATCCCTTCTTTCTCCAGATATTCGGCAATTTTTTCCTTGGCGGCAGCGTTGGCAAGCCCATCGAAACCCGGTGAGTTGACCATGACTCCGTCACCTGTCCAGGCCTCGGTCATGGATTCAGCCGCCAGCTCCTCACCTTCGGGCTGTATCACCACGGTCATCGGCAACTGATATTTGCGTGCGAACTCAAAATCTCTCTGATCATGAGTCGGAACCGCCATGACGGCGCCCGTGCCGTAGTCCATAAGGACGAAGTTGGCCAGATAGACCGGCATTTTCTTTCGGGTGACCGGGTTGATACAGAAGGCCCCGGTAAATACCCCTTCCTTTTCGAAGTCTTCGCTCGTCCGGCGAGTTTTGTCCTGTTTGCGCACCTTGGCAATAAACGCCTCGACCTCCTCACGCCTTTCGGCCGTGGTGATTTTGAGGGCCATCGGATGCTCAGGAGCCAGGCTCATGAAGGTAGCGCCAAAAAGGGTGTCCTGCCGGGTGGTGAATACCCGGATCTTATTAACGCTGTGCTCAAGGGGAAAATCGACCTCGCAGCCGGTGCTTCGGCCGATCCAGTTCCGCTGCATGGTCAGAACCGGTTCGGGCCAGCCCGGAAGCTGTTCGGTCCCCTGGAGCAACTCCTCGGCATAATCGGTGATTTTAAAAAACCACTGGTCCAGCTCCTTCTGCTCCACCTCGTTGTCGCAGCGCCAGCAGCAGTTATCTTCGACCTGTTCATTGGCCAGAACCGTCTGGCAGTCGGGACACCAATTGACGAAGGAACTTTTTTTATACGCCTGCCCCTTCTCGAACATCTTCAAAAATACCAGCTGCTCCCACTTGTAATAATCAATATCACAGGTCGCGAATTCGCGGTCCCAATCGTAGGAAAGGCCCATCTTCTTCAATTGGGTCCGCATGTTGGCGATGTTTTCGTAGGTCCATTTGGCGGGATGGGTCCCATGCTGAATCGCCGCGTTTTCGGCCGGCATGCCAAAGGCATCCCAACCCATGGGGTGAAGCACATTGAATCCCTGAAGCCTTTTAAAACGGGCCACCACGTCGCCGATGGAATAGTTGCGCACATGTCCCATGTGAATACGGCCAGAGGGGTAAGGAAACATTTCCAAAAGATAGTATTTCTCTCGGTCCGAATCTTCGGCTACCTTGAAGGATTTCCGTTCCTGCCAGATATTCTGCCATTTATTTTCCACCGACTTGGGATTATAGCGCTCTTCCATGAATCCTCCGCATCCTAGCAAGACCCCTTTTACAAACAGGAATACCGGCCAAAGCCGGTATAAACCAAAGACAGAGCCGGGAAACGGACCCGAAGCAAAGCGCCGCGGCGGTCACCGACGGCTTTTCTCTCCAGGGAAGCCCCCTTCACGGCGGATATAAAAATCTCAATCTGCCAGGATTTACTTTTCCCGGTAGGTAATCCGTCCCCTGGTCAAATCGTAGGGAGACAACTCTACGGTAACCCGGTCTCCGGGCAGAATGCGGATATAAAATTTACGCATCTTTCCGGAGATGTGGGCGAGCACAACATGTCCATTATCCAGTTTAACCCTGAACATTGCATTGGGAAGAGGTTCGATGACCTCACCCTCGACTTCGATTGCTTCTTCTTTGGCCAATTGAGCCTCCTGGGCAGGTGAGTCGGCATCCGTCCCGGGTTCGGGGGACGCCCGGTTTGATCGATAGGGAAAAACACGGTATTTAACAAAATTTTACCCGAGATTGTCAACCCTCGGGCACTGATGATGCAATTTTTCAGGCGAACCTCCCGAAGAGGGGATATCCCTTCTTCGCTCTCTCGCCGGAATGTCTAGAAATTAATAGCCCAATAACCGTTTGACGGTTTCAAGGATTTTGGTCGGCTGAATCGGTTTGGTGATGTATTCATCGGCCCCAAGGGCAAGAGCGCGCTGGCGGTCTTCGCTGCCGCCCTCAGTGGTGACGATAATGATGGGAACATGCCTGTTCGCCGGATCATTGCGCACCAGACTGACCAGTTTGAGGCCATCCATGATCGGCATATTGATGTCGGTTAGAATCAGGTCAAATTTCTGGCCGGAAATTTTTTTCAACCCATCGACCCCGTCGGTAGCTTCGACGATGGTGAACGCCTTGACCCGTTTAAGTGCGAACACGATCAGTTGACGCATGGTTGGTGAGTCTTCGACGATCAGAAGCTTATAATTCACGGATCACCTCCCCTTCCGAAGGCTATTTGATCAAAAGATCGATAAACCCCTGCATGGTCGAACGTTTTCGTTCCGACTGAGAATACAGTTTCGACGAAAAGATCGCCGTCGCGGCGTGACCCGCAAGCAATGAAAACAGCTCGTAATCCACATCGGCGAACCGACCTTTCTGAACCAGCAACTTATAAATGACCAGAACCCCGATAACCTCCTCTTTTATTTTCAGAGGGATACAGACCATGGGGTGCGAATGGTCTTTGACGTACTCTTCCATTTCAGCAACGAAGAAATTTTCGCCGGTCTCAACGACTTGGCCGATGGTGCCCTCCTGGGTGCTCACCGCCAACAAATCGTCCGGTTCGATCCCTTCGGAGGCAACAAGCTGTAAATCATGGTTTTTTTCATCCAGAAGTAGAATGGCAAACTCTTCCGCCCCGATCAGGTTGATGATTATTTCAACGATGATCTGAAGAACTTCCCTGAAATCAAGGGTGGAGTGCAATTGAAACGAGGCGATATAGAGGTTGGCCAGATTGTTGTTTTCGGCTTCGATCTCCACATAGCGGTTGGCGAAGTCGAGGTTTTCCTGTTCGACCTGTCGAATTCGGTCGAGAATTTCATCCTTTTCCCGCTCCAGGGCCTCGATTCGCCGATAAAGCTTTTCCTTTTCAGGATCATTGCTCTGCTGAACCGCGGATTCGGGTTTGCCGCCTTGCTTAAGCTGCAGCACCTGATACCGAAGGCGTTCATTTTCCCTGAGAAGATCCTGCGTGAACTCAGCACCTTTCTTAAATACCTGCAGGAACTCCTCGGCCCTTTTTGCGGTCCATTTATCTTCATCTTGATCGGTCATTCCGGATCTCCTGCTATCCGCCCACGCGTATTACCCGGCCAGCCGAAGGGCTGCCGAAAAAAGATGCCGTGGTCAGCCGTGATAAATGCCGCAACGGCGTAGAATCTCTCCGCACATGAGGGGCAAGGGAACGACCCGGTCAACTTTCCCCGTGGCGATCGCCTCCTTGGGCATGCCGAAAACAATGCTGGTCTCTTCGGCTTCGGCCAGCACCTGCCCTCCCCGACTTTTGATGTCAAGAGTTCCCTTGGCGCCATCATTACCCATACCGGTAAGGATAATGCCAAGAAGATTCGAGCCGAAAACCTCTACTGCCGACTCGAACATGATATCCACCGAAGGTACATAGCGCTGACCATCTCGTGGATCTATAACCAGGGCAACGACGTCCCCACCTCTTCTACGGAAGGTCAGATTGGTGCCGCCGGGGGCAATCAGAACCTGCCCCGGGGCCATGACATCGCCGGATTTGGCTTCGCGGATTTCGAGGGCGCTGTATTTGTTGAGCCGTTCAGCAAATGCCCGGGTGAAGACCGGGGGCATATGCTGAGCAACCGCAAAACCGACCGGAATCGGTTCGGATATAGCGGAAAAGATCGTCTGCAGCGCTGGCGGGCCACCGGTGGAGGAACCGATGACGACATTGGAAATGGCCGCCGCACTTCGTTCGGCAAATCGACCGCCGCGCTCCGCCGATGCCTGTTTGCTGAACGTCCTTGGCTTTAACGGGGGACGCCTGAGGATCTTTTTCATGTCTGTCCGGGCCACGTTCTTCACTTTGGCCATCAGGTCTTCCTGAATAAGATAAAGTTCTGAGGAGATCCGGGCCGAAGGTTTGGCAATGAACTCTACTGCCCCCAGCTCCATCGCCTTGAAGACATTTCCGTCATCGGCAAGGGCCGAAACCACGATCACCGGAGTCGGACGCTGCTCCATCAGAATGCGCAGAAAACTGAAACCGTCCAGCCGCGGCATGGCCAGGTCCAGGGTGACGAGGTCGGGTTCGAGATCGAAAAGCTTTCGCAATCCTTCCTCGCCATTGCAGGCGTCCCCCACCACTTCGACCTCCGGAATGACGCTGAGCATCTTTGCGATAGACCGGCGATTATAAGCCGAATCGTCAATAACCAGGATGCGTAGGGGACGGCTCATTTAAAAACCTCCCCCTCATCGGTCAATCCGGGTCGCTGGTAAACCATGTCGTGCGTAAAATGCTTTAAGGCAAAGGAAGTCGAAATATTCATGAGCGATTCAGAATGGCCGAGAAGCAGGTACCCTTCGGGAACCAGGCGGTTGTAAAAACTTTCGACGACCTTTTTTTTGGCTGCCTGATCAAAGTAAATGATCACGTTGCGGCAGAAAACCGCATCCATTTTCCCCAGTAAGGCAACCCTGGGTGAATCGAACAAGTTGAGATAGCTGATGCTCACCAGGTCTTTTACCCGGTCGGCAATTCTGTGTTTGCCGTCTGTTTCGGAAAAGAATCGACGCTGGAAATCCGGCTTGGTGGAACGGAAGGCGCTAGCGCCGTAAACTCCCCTGCGGGCCGCCTGCAAAACGTGCTGGCTGATGTCCGTGCCGATGATTTCTATCTTCCAGTCGCGCAGGGATGGCTCATCCAGAAGCAGCATCGCAATCGTGTAGGGCTCTTCACCACTGGAGCATCCGGCGCTCCAGATCCTGAGCTTTTTATCTCCGGTTTTTTCCTTGCGTGCCCTGATTTCAGGGATGATTTCCTGAATAAAGGTTTTGAGCTGGAACTCTTCGCGGAAAAAATAGGTTTCATTGGTTGTCAACGCATTGACCACCTCAGTGAGCTCCTCGTCACGACTCTTGTTGTAGCGCAACAGATAGTAGTAATCCTTGAAGCTTTTCAGGCGATGCTGATGAAGCCGCTTGCCGAGTCTTCTTTCGAGCAGGTACTTGGATTCCTGGGTGAAGTGGAGTCCGCAGTGCTGGTAAACAAGGTCTCGCAGCAGGCGAAACTCCTCGTCATTCATGGGAATTTCAGGGGAAAAAAAGAGCATTCATCACCCCCGCATCGCCTTCAGAGCATCAAGAACGTCCCGAATCTGCTGGCGGACCAGATCCTCCCCCTCCACCAGCAGGCGATTTTCAAGGGCACTGCGGCATTCGGTTCCTGCAAGTTTGCCAAGAGCCCGAACGAAGCTGCTGCGAACATCCCAGTGGTGGTGATTGAGCAAGACGTCGCTTAGCCGGCCGATCCATTCCCTGTCGCCGGCTGCCGAAAGGAGTTTAATGGCCGTACAGACCACTTCCTCATCGGCATGGGAAAGAGACTGGATTAACAGCGGACGGGCAATCTCAGGATCGACTTCGGCCAGTGTTTCCAGGGCCGCGATTCCGACCAGCCCCACCGGATCCTGCACCGCCTGGACTATCAGGGAAACCGCCTCGGGATCACCGATCCGCCCAAGCGAGCGCACGGCCGCGGAACGAACCCAGATATCCTGGTCCTGCAGAGCCAGCCCCAGGGGGCTCAGGGCTTCAGGATCTTCGCTGGCCCCCAGAACCTCTGCAGCCAGCCGCCGAACCTCGGAATCTTCATCGGTAAGCGCAAATCGCAGGGTATTAAAATGAGTGCCACCGTTTTTTCCTTCGAGGGCTCTAACCGCTGCGCCCCTCACGTGTGGCGACTCGTCCTTCAGGGCAAAAGACAGGGAGTCGGCGACCTCGGGGTTGTCACAGTGGCCGATGATGTTGATGGCATGCATGCGAACCTCAGGATCCTCATTCTCAAGCAGGGGGCCCACGCACCGAAATGTCTCTTCGTCATGCTTGTGAGCCAGATGCACCAGGGCCTGGGTTATCGTTTCCCGCACCTCTGCTGATTCTGCAACCAGACACTTGACCAGTTGGGGCATCACAGCAATATCGCCTACCTTTCCAAGCGATCTCGAGGCAACAAGAACCAGGTCGGGATCATCCGACCCAATGGCGTCGAGAAGCAGGTCAAGGCTGCCGGGACATTGGGATTCACCGAAAAGGTAACAGAGATAAATTCGTGAACGGGTATCAGCTTCTTCCCAGAGGTCAGTGAGTGCCCGGGGCGTAGCTTGTGCCAGGGCAATGAGAGCAGCCGCAACATCCCCGCGCAACTCTTCGAGGTCGAAAAGCTCAAGCAGCCTGGGAGCATAACGTTCATCGTTGATGAGCCCCAGAATCTGTACAGCGCCCTTCTGCACCACAAGGTCAGCACTGGCCAGAAGGTTCGCCACCGATTCAGCGGTCGCGGTTCCGGCATGGCCAACCAGGGCCTTCTTCACCTCCCGAGGATGTTGGGTCGCAAGCCGCGCCAGGGCCATAGCGGCGGCTTCACGCACATTGCGCATCTCATCGCATAATCCCTCGACCAGGGCAGACAAAACCTCAAGCCCGCCGATTCGTCCGAAGCAGTCAAAAAGCGCTTTGCGAAGCAGACCCTGCTCCCGGTAAACGAGAAGCCTTTCAACAGGTAGCGCAGCCCCTATCTGCGCAAGCGATTCAAGAATAGTAAATCGGAACAAGAGGTCTGCGTCGGCCATGGCGTCCAACAGAAAGGGTACCGCTTCCTCGAACCCCAGCTTCCCGAGATTTTCGGCAGCTGCCGCGCGCACATTCTCGTCGCCATCCCCGAGAGCCTCAATCATCGGTTTGAAGCACGCTTCATCTCCGGTTTCGCCTAAGATATCGAGAACAAACTTGCGGACGTCCTGGTCAGGGCAAGTCAACTCTTCAAGTAAAAATGGAAGCGCGGGCCGCCCCAATCGCACAAGGATATCTACGGCTGCGTTGCGAAGCCCCGCGTTGTCATGAGCGTGCAGAAATTCAACGATCTGCCCGGCCAACTCACCGGCGTTTGGAAGCCCCAGAAACAACTCGGCCGCCTCTTTCCGCACCCGCCAGCTCTCATCTCCCAAGGCCGCGAGGACTGGCCCAAGGGCTCTTTCAATCCCGGTCTGCCCCAGCAGGCGAAGCCCTTGCAAACGATCTTCTTCGATTGAAGATTCAAGCATCTTCAACGCCATCATAGTATTTTCTGACATATCCACCTTACTTCCCGGATTTAACTCTGAAGGTCTTTCCTTCGGCGTTCAATGAGATGGTTCAAGGCCTGCCTAAGAAGGTCTCGCCTACCGCGGATTTCAGCGGGAGCCCGCTGATCAAAATGCCGTTGTCCTTCCATGATCTGTTCGGCCAAAAGCGACCAGACCCTGCCGGTCCTGATTCCCTCGTCGATCAATTCCTGATAATAAAGAGCGATATCCGAAACGATCATTTTTGCCAGGTGGTTCCCCTTTTCCATGGCGTGCTTATCGGCAAATGCCGTTCCGCCGGCCTCGGCTATCAAAACCCGATTTCTGGTAATCTCCCGAAAGCTTTGCCCCTGGCGGCCTTTGAAATTTTTGACTCCATGCTGCACGACCCGGGAAGATGCAACAACCTGGCCGAAAGGATCGACCAATGCCCGGATTTTTCCTATCAGGCAGTCGACCAGGTGGTGCTTTTCAATATAATCGTCAGCACCATACAGCGAATTTGGAGTCCTTTTGTAGGCGGTGCGATTATAAACCGAGGAAAGAAGGATGATTTTGATACTCGCAAGCCGGGGATCCTGGCGGATTCTGGCAATCAGCTCAAAGCTGAAAAGCCCCGCTAGGGCAACGTCCACGATGGCGACTTGAGGTACCCAAGAGCTCAGGCATTTAAGAGCGTTTGGCCCGTCGTGACAGCTTTGCCAGGCCATGTCTCCACAGGTGAGGATGTCCCCGATAGCCAGGCACAAAGCCTGGTCTGTGTGAGCCACGATCACCTTGGTTTGAGATTTAGCGGGAATGAACTTCAGAATTTGTTTTTGGAAAACATGCTGACAACGGGCACATCTGACGGTAACCCGTTTGCCGCTCAGACGTTGCTGATCCAGCCAGAAGCGAGCCGCGCAAGCAGGACATTCTATGATCATTCATACCTCAACGGGCCTTTTTTCCCTTTCTGCTCCGAGCCCCCTCCTCGTGGATTAATTCATCCCCGGAAGATCCACCGTTTCGCGAATTTTTTCGAGATCGATCTTTTCGTCGGAGGAGAGGACCTTTTCCAGATCGAGAATCATGACCAGTTCCTCTTCCCGCCGACAAACGCCAAGGAAAAACTCGGCCCCCTTGCCCTTGAGGAAATGAGGAGCCGGCTGAATTTCCTGCCGGCCGTAGCGACGGACCTCAAAAACTTCATCGACGATCAGGCCGAGGATTCGTCCGGAAAGCGAGCAGATGATGACCCGCACCTTCCGGTCTGAACTCCGGGCTTGTAGATCAAAGCGTTTGCGCAAATCAACGATTGGAATCACTGCGCCACGAAGGTTGATGACCCCTTCAATGAAAGAAGGCGCCCGAGGAACCGACGTCAGTTTCATGGGTCGGATGATTTCCTTGATCCGCATTATATCCAGGGCATAGGTTTCCTCCCCGATGCGGAAGCACGCCAGCTGGATTTGCTGACGCCCTGTCTCTTTCTCAGCCTTACCGGCCATCTGCGGGACCAGGTTGTCGCTCATTTGGTGAGGAACCTCTGAATAGTCTCAATGACCATGGCGGATTTGAAGGGCTTGGTGATGTACCAGTCGGCGCCTACCCGTTCGCCGCGGGCCATGTCTTCCCGACTTTTTTTGGCGGTCAGCATAATGACGGGTATATGCTTGGTTTCAGGGTTGTTTTTTATCCGATGACAAACCTCGAAACCATCGATTTCGGGCAGCATGATGTCCAAAAGAACCAGATCGGGTTTTTCGTCAGTCAAGGCATCGAGAGCGGCTTGTCCATTAGATACGCCCTGAACCTCGTACCCCTTGGAGGTAAGCAGAATACTTTCCAGTTTGAGCAGGCTCTCTTCGTCTTCTACGATCAGTATCTTTTTTTTCGACACTGGGCCACTCCTTTCTCATGGGTCAGGTGATTTTCGGGTCCAGAACATGTTTCAGATTCAGTAAAATCATCATCAAGCCATCATGGCGACCGACCCCGTCGACCAGATCCCGATCCAGCCCGGTGAGAATCCCCGGGGGAGGCTCGATGCCATCTTCGGAAATTCTTACTACCTGGTTGATGCGATCGACCAGCAGACCGACGGTGCGCTCCTCCAATTGACAAACTATTATTCGGGAACTTGTGGAGAATTCGGCCGACCCGAGTTTCAGCCTTTTTTTCAAATCGAATATCGGGACAATGATTCCGCGCAGGGAAATTATGCCGAGAATAAAATCGGGAACCCGGGGAATATCAGTGATTTCCCTGAGCTTAATTATCTCGTGAATGCCTTCGATGTCCAGTGCGTAATCTTCTTTTCCCAGCGAAAAAGTCAGCCATTCCCGCATGAGCTCCTCGGTCTCGCAGGGGCCTTCAAGCCCTTTGAGGTAGGACTCCTCCGTCGCCAGGCTGATCTGGCCGGCTCCGGCAAAAAGGGCTTCTAGCGGATCTGCAGCGGCCTCTACCAGGTCGAAGGCCAGGGGGTCTTTGCTCGTAGGCTGATCGGGGCAGGCCTCCTCGGGCACTCCCTGGATGGAGGACTTGGAGCGGGGCGCGGCCCTTTTCGGCCCCGGGGGCCTTTTTTCGCTTCCCTGCTCCTTATCGGTTTTGGCCTTTTTTCGAATATCAGCAAGGTCCATCGCTTGAGCCCCTTTGTGGCCGCCAGGCAGCCAGATCCAGTTCGTTCATGATCGCATCGAGAATTTCCGGGCCAATCTGCCTGGTTTCCCGGCCAAAGCCCTCCAGAAGAGCCAGCGAGGCCGCGTGGTTGATTCTTCTCGGAATGCCCCCTGAATGCTGGAAGATTTTCTCCACCGCTTCGGGGCGGAATAATCCGAGCGCACCGCCCGCGACTTCAATCCTGAAATCCAGATATGCAGCAGTCTCTTCGAGCGAAAGCGGTCCGAGATCAAACTGCATTCCAATCCGCTGCCGCAGCGGCTCATAAACCCTGTGAGCAAGACGTTTGCGCAATTCAGGCTGCCCCATCAGCACGACGCTCATGAGGTTTTGATCATCCAGTTGGAAATTGGTCAACAGCCGTATTTCCTCGAAAGTATCTTTGTGGGGCACGAGTTGCGCCTCGTCAATAACCAGAACCGGACAGATGTTTTCACGATAGAGTCGGTAGAGTTCACTGCCGATCTGTTCGAGCAGATCGGTTTTGAATTTTCCCGGCTCTTCCACTCCGAGACGAAAAGCCAGAGTCCGAAGAAATTCAAGAGGCGTAAGACGGGGGTTAATGAACAGAATAACCCGGTACCCCTCATCGAGCTGGTCCATCAGGGCGCGGGACAGGGTGGTTTTGCCACAACCGATGCCTCCCGTGAGAAGGACGAGGTCCCTTTCTTCGACAGCGTAAAGGAGCCTGGCGAGAGCCTCCCGATGTTTCTGGCTCATGAACAGAAAACGCGGGTCCGGCGTCTTGCTGAAAGGCCGCTCCTGCAGGCCGAAAAAAGATTCATACATAAAAGGTTGCTTCTCCCCGCAACGCCTCGCTCATCAACCCACCGACATCCAGAACCAGGATGGTTTTCTGGTTGCCCAGGTCGGCGGCCCCGGCAATTCCGCGGACAAAGGACAGGGTTTCGCCGAGAGATTTGATAACCACATCCTGCTGGCCCAGAAGTTCATCGACCACAATGCCCACCTTCTTTTCCGCCAGACCGACAACAGCAATAAAGAATCGCTCATTCCCGGTCGTTGGCCGATCGAGATTGAAAACCCGGTCAAGTCTGAGCAAAGGCAGGGTACTGTTGCGCAGTTCGATCACTTCGCGCCGTTCAATGGTACGAACCGCAGAAGGTTCGATCATAAGAGTTTCCATCACCGAATTGATGGGGATTGCGTAGGTTTTACCAGAGGTCCGAACAATCAGGGCTTTGATGATAGCCAAAGTGATCGGCAGGGTGATGGCCATCGAGGTGCCCGCCCCCGGGTGGCTATCCATTTCGATCATCCCCGAAAGCATGGCAATATTGTTTTTCACGACATCCATGCCGACGCCCCGCCCGGAGAGGTCGCTGACCTGATCGCGGGTAGAAAATCCGGGCATGAAGATCAGGTCGAAAACCTCATCCCGGGACAACTCGGCGTTTTCACTGATCAGCCCCTTCTCAATCGCCTTGTGGCGGACTTTCTGAGTGTCGATTCCCCGTCCATCGTCCCTGATCTCGATGACCACATGATTGCCCTTTTGCGAAGCCCACAGGCAGATCGTCCCTTTCTCCGGCTTGCCAGCGGCTCGGCGCTCTGCCGACGATTCGATACCATGGTCGATGGCGTTGCGGATGATATGCATGAGCGGATCGGAGAGGTCTTCAATAATCAGCTTGTCCAGTTCGGTGTCCGCTCCCCGCAGATCGAGCGTTACCTTCTTGCCCTGCTCAGTGGCAACTCTTCGGACAATCCGGTTCATCTTTTCAAAAAGCTGTCCAACGGGAACCATGCGCACATCCATGACCCCCTGCTGAAGTTCATGCAGACGACGCTCAAGCATCCTGGTAGCCTTCTGCAGCTCATTGGGCAGTTCCCCTTCAAGATCCATTTTGAGCTGGGCGCAGATGTTGCCTATGGCCCCTTTGGAAAGGACGAGCTCTCCGACAATGTTCATCAGGTGATCGAGCTTGTCGATGTCGACTCGAACGGTTCGGCTGATCGACCTCAAGGAACCCGCGGATGGCTCGCGCGCCTCGCTTTCTGGGGACTCCGTGGGCGGCGTTTCCATCGGCACGTCGGCAACCGGCGAGGGTTTTTCGCCCGGGGGCGAAGTTTCGCCTCCGAGCGCTTCAACGGCTATTTCTTCCCGGTCCAGGGCAGCGCTGACTTCCGGCGCCCCGAGCGCAGTCCCGTAAATTAGCTGAAAAGCGATTTTGTCCGCCATGTCGCCAGGGCAGGGAAGAGTACTGATCACCTCACCGTTCTTTTTTAATATTTCTGAAATTTCGGCCAATTCCTGATCAAAGGTAGACAGGTCGAAAGTCGCCAGGATCCTCACCAGATTTTTGCCTTTCTGGGCATTTTCCAGCAGACGGTGTTCTTCGTATTCGGTGAGTACGCTTAGAATTTCCGGATCGATCTGAAGGCCGGCCAGCGGGTCTGTTTCGCTCGCATCTTCGCCGCCAAGAGCTGCTTCGATGCGACTGAGAATCGGGGCAAGATCGACGGTAAACCCTTCGACCTCGCTTTTTCCGTGAACCAGGCGTGTCAGGGTTTCCAGCCCGTCGAAAAGGGTTTCGACCAAGGAACCGGAAAGACGGACCTTACCCATCCGCAGCCAGTCAAGAAGGTTTTCCATGTGATGGGCCAAGGCCGAAACATCGTCAAAACCGAACATTCCTGCCAGCCCCTTTATGGAGTGGGCTCCCCGGAAGATTCCGTTGACCAGATCCGGATCGCACTCCCCCGATTCGGCCGAATCGCCGAGAGACATCAGATCCAGGTTGAGGGTTTCGATAATTTCCTCGGCCTCCCCGAGAAAATCCCGAATGGCCTGCGATGACGTCTTATTACCCACCCAAGCCTCCTAATCCAGGTACCGGCGAACCAGGTCCTGCAATTCACCGGGAGCGAAGGGCTTGACCAGATAGGCGTCGGCCCCCAACTTGAGCCCCTTTTCACGGTCCCGTTCGCTTCCTTCGGTACTGATGATGAAAAGCGGCGTGGATTGATACCGGGGGTTATTTCGGATGAAACTGACCAACTCCAGGCCGTTGATATCCGGCATATTGATGTCGGTAATCACCAGGTCGACCTTCTCCCGGGGCAATATCCGCAAGGCTTCGAAGCCATTGGCAGCCTCAAAGATATCGTAATCCCCCATGGCAGTGATGCTCGATACAATCAGCGCCCGCATGGTCGACGAGTCTTCGGCAATAAGAATCTTTTTCGACACTAGCGTCCTCTTCCCTCGTTGTTAAATCAATGCAGATATGGCCGATGGCTTCTTGGAAACCCTGGTTCAAACGGACCCCTCGCCTTTGAGGCGTTTTTCCAGAATGCCTTTATCCATTGCAATTCCGGCCTGCGAAAGGAAAATCTCCAACGATTCAGTCTCGCCAATCGGCCTGCCCTCAGGCAGGTTGTCCCCGTAAAGCACCGCGACTACCTTCCCCTCGCTGACGATCGGACCGAGGAAAACCTCCGGAGGCGCTCCGCCGCCCAACTGTTTTTCAAGATAAGAATCCCAGGGGCCATCGCCGGGCTCAATTTTAACGGGTACCTTTTGCTGCAGAACCGAACTGAAAATGGACCCTTCCCCGCAGGGGATCTTTATCCGCCGGACCCGCGCATCGGCATTATCTCCATCAGCCTCGATGCCGAATTGACCAAGTCCGACGATCTGACGGTTCTTGATCAGAAAAATAACGGCCCGATTCATGAATTCGCTGGCAAATCGCAGGACCAGCAGAATGATGCCGCCGCCCAACGCCGGGTCATTCAGTTCCTGCAGCATCCCCTTGAGCAGGATCAATCCAGAATTGCCGGTTATTTCGCTCTGTCCTCCAGCGTTCCCGCCCTCGCCGAGCTCCCGCAGTATTTCGGCGCCCAGGTTTACGGTGGCGGAAACGGAACCCCTGACGCTACCTGCCTTGGGAAACTCCCCCTTGATGTCCTTGCCCGAAGAGTCAGGATCTTCGGGCTTTTGCCGGGGTGCCTGCCCCTCGATCGGCCCCCTGCCCGATTTGCCTGGCAGGGGGCCAGCAACGGAAGCTGCGGGTGCGGATGCCTCCAGGTTTTCAAGGTCGCGAACCGCCCGGCGGGTCTCAACCGCCAGGGGTTTTCGGCCCTGGCGGGCCTCGTCAAAGATCCGGCTTCCCTCCATGGCCAGCCACTGGGGATTGAGCCCCTGCTCGAGCATGAACTGAAGAGGATTGAGATGGGTTGCCGCCAGTTCGTTGGACTCACTGAGCTCAAAGGAAAAAGACCCTTCTGTCCAGCCGAAAAAGCCGTAGACCGTGTTTTCGATTTTTTCCTTAACGATATTTTCGATGCGGTCCCCGGAGATTCCGAAATTATTTGCCAGAATCGTGCCGATCCGCGGCATCGGCTGGGAATTTGCCTGAAGGGCGAGCGCTTTCTTCAGGATCTCGACCTCGACAACCCCCCTGCGTACCAGGAGATCTCCGAGATTTTCCTTTGAGGTGGTTGTTGTTGCCTGGATGACCTGCCCGTTATGAAAGACGATTTTCCCCTCTCGACCACTGCTGCACAGGGAAAGAATTCCCGATTTGCGGCTGAGACTGACGATCTGGAGAATGTCCCCAAGACCCAGGTCTTCAAGATTTCCGACAAGGCTCATAAGTAAACGGGCGGCCCGGGTTAAGGTCGGCAAACATGGGATAACAGGCGAGAATTAAACAGAAATAACTATATCCCAGCGCCTGGTGGAAGTAAAGGCTTTTCGCCCCCGGTCAGCGTTCGCGATCCTTGAAGACGAGACGCAGGGGAGATCCGACAAACCCGAAAGCTTCTCGGAATTTATTGGTCAGGTATCGTTGGTATGAAAAATGTACCCCTTCGGCCTTGTTGACGAATACCACAAAAGTCGGCGGGCGAACGGCGGTTTGGGCAGCGTAGAAGAACTTCAGCCGCTTGCCCTGAAAAATGGGCGGCGGATGCCCTTTTTCGGCTTCGCCCAGTACTTTGTTGAGGGTAGCGGTGGGTATTTTCTGATTGAATTGCTCGGCAACCCTTTCGACTTCGGCCATGATTTTGGCAACCCGCTGGCCGGTTTCGGCAGAAACAAACAGGATCGGAGCAAAAGACAGGAACTTGAAGCTCACGCGCAGCTTGTCGATGTATTTCCCCATGGTCGCATTGTCCTTGGCGACCAGGTCCCACTTGTTGACCACCAGAATGACGGCTCGTCCCTTCTCGTAGGCATAGCCGGCCACGGTCATGTCCTGATCGGTGACTCCCTCGTCAGCGTCGATCACCACCAACACCACATGAGCCCGGTCCATGGCCTTGAGCGCCTGAATGATGCTGTATTTTTCAAGCTTCTGGCTGACCTTGCCCTTGCGCCGGATACCGGCCGTATCGATCAGGACGTACCTTTTTTTATTGTAGGTGAAAGGGGTATCGACACTGTCGCGCGTCGTTCCGGCGGTGGGATTGGCCACGACCCGCTCAAACCCCAGCAGGCGATTGATCAGGGAGGACTTGCCGACGTTGGGGCGGCCGATGACGGCAAGCCTGGTCTCTTCCTTTGCCTCCTCCGCGGCAGCGGTGGCGGGAAGCAGCCGCATGAGAGCATCGATAAGATCGCTCACCCCCCGTCCATGCTCTGCCGAAACGGCAAGAACCTGGTCGACGCCGAGACCGTAGAATTCCCCCAGAGCGGCTTCCTGCCTGTCGCCATCGATTTTGTTAACCACGTAAAGAACCGGCTTGGTGACCCGTCGAAGCATGGAAGCCACCTCTTCGTCCGAGGGGGTGAGTCCCTCTTTGCCGTCCATGAGAAACACGATGACATCCGCTTCCTCCACCGCAAGCTGCGACTGTTCCCGCATCTGGATCAGCATTCGCTCCTGACTGACCGGCTCGAAACCGCCGGTGTCGATCAGCGTAAACGGGACCGCATAGCGGTTAACTTCCGCGTAATGCCGATCCCGGGTAACCCCGGGGAGGTCTTCGACGATGGCCCGACGTTGGCCGAGAATGCGGTTGAACAGAGTGGATTTGCCCACATTGGGGCGTCCTACGATGGCAACAAGGGGTATCATCAAAAAGCCTTTTTGACTTTGGGTTTTAGTCGAACCGGACCACCGGGCAGTCGACAGAGCAAAAACGGACTACAGGTACCCAAGTTCCTTCATCAGGCGTTCGGAGCGGGTCCAGTCCTTCTGTACCTTGACGAAGAGCTCAAGAAAGACCCGGTTGTCGAGAAACCTCTCGATCTCGCTCCGGGCCGCCTTGCCGATGCTGCGGATCCGGCTACCGTTTTTTCCCAGCACGATGCCCTTGTGGGTGTCGCGCTCAACCGTGATGACCGCACTGATGACCACCAGGTTTTTATCCGGCTTTTCGGAAAAGCTCTCGACAGTGACCGCGACTCCGTAGGGTATTTCCTCCCGGGTTTGCTTAAGCACTTGCTCGCGAATCATTTCGGCAACGATAAACCGCTCGGGCAGATCAGTGATCATATCCTCAGGGTATAGCGGAGGGCCCTCGGGGAGCCTGGGAAGAATCGCCTGAAGCAGACGCTCCACCCCCTCCCCGTTCAGGCCGGAAACCGGGATGATCTCCTCGAAACGGAAACGCTTCGAATATTTGTCGATCAGAGCAAGCAAGGAAGGCTTGGGGACCAGGTCGATTTTGTTGATGAGCAGGATCACCGGAGTCGTACCCCGGCCGAGCATCTCGAGAATGAAGTCGTCGCCACCCCCAGGGGCGTCGGTGGCTTCAACCAGAAACAGAATCAGATCAACCTCGGAGCAGGCCGAAAACGCCTGATCCACCATGTAGCGATTGAGCCGCCCTTTGCCACGATGGATTCCCGGGGTATCGAGAAACAGAATCTGTCCGCCGGGCAGATTGTGAATGCCGAGGATCCGGTTGCGGGTCGTCTGCGGCTTGTCCGTGGTAATGGCTATTTTCTGGCCCAGAATCCGATTCATCAGGGTCGACTTGCCCACATTGGGCCGCCCGACGATCGAAACAAACCCGGAGCGGAAGGAATCCTTTTCGTTTTTCAAGCGCTACGTCCTTATTCGCCGGCCAGTTCCATCATCTCGGAGCAGGTCGGGCCGAAAGCGATCCGCCCCCGAAGAACTTCGGGAGACGGCATCAGTGTGAAATCATTGTGGCGAACCTGCAGGTGCAGGAGGTTTTCCCTGCGGTGACCGATAGCATCAGCCAGATCGGCAGGATGAACCGCAACCTCCCGCTTACCCGCCAGACTAACACGATCCAGCGCCCGCCGCCACAGGCGGGATCGGACCAGTTGACCAAAGGCTGGATGATAGGGGCCGGCCGCCAAGACATTGCCAGAGTCAAGTTCCGGACTGGCCTGAAGTCCCATTCGGATTACCGGCACCCGGGCCTGGTGGCATCTCCTGAGCAGGTCGGCGCATAGCTCGACAGCTTGATCCAGGGTGAGAGGTTCAAATCTCCCGGCTTGCCAGAGCTGCTCAAGGGCAGTCCCCCGCAAAATAACCGTCGGATAGATCCGCAGGAAATCTGGTGCTAATTCGAGGGCCCGGCTCAGGGAATAAAGGGCTTCATCACGATCACCACCGGGGAGCCCGGGCATCAGTTGCAACCCGACCGCAATTCCGGCCGACCGCAGGCGCCGGACACTCTGCCCCGCCTCCTCAGGACCATGCCCCCTTCCCGAGAGGCGAAGCACTGCGTCGGAAAAGGACTGGCAGCCGATTTCTACGGTGCTTACGCCAGCTCGGCACAATCGGTCAACACACCCGGCGCTCAAGCCGTCGGGGCGGGTTGAGAGGCGAATCCCCGAAACCCGGCCGGCTCGGAGGAAAGGGCCGACAACCCCAAGAAACTGCTCCTGAACTTCAACCGGCAGCAGGGTGAAGCTGCCGCCGAAGAAGGCCACCTCACCGTCTCCGCTCCCGGGCAGGATCGCATCCAAGGCGTCACGGACAGCTGCCACGGTGGGCATCCGGGACTGACCGGAAGTGGCCCGCTGGCAGCAGAACAGGCATCGATGCCCGCAGCCGCCGTGAGGCAGAAAGAACGGATAGATCCTCATGGGCTATTCCCCCATCTGCTCCAAGGCCTGCCGGGCGGCCTCCTGTTCAGCGGCCTTCTTGGTCTTCCCGCGTCCCTGCCCGACGACCCGGTCATCGGCCACAACCTCAACCGTGTAAAAACGCTGATGGTCCGGCCCTTCGGCTTTTACAAGAACGTACCTCGGCGGCCGCCCTCCCTGGGCTTGCAGAATCTCCTGCAGCCGGGTCTTGTGGTCGATACCCGCCTTGCTACGGGCCGATCGTACAATGGCCCTGCCCAGCATGGATTCGCTCAGAACCCGCGCACCCTCCAGGCCGCCGTCGCAAAACACCGCCCCCAGAAGCGCCTCGAAGGCATCGGCGATCAGGCTGTCCTTGTTTCGCCCGCCGCTGCGGGCCTCTCCCCTGCCCAGCCGCAGACACTCTCCGAGCCCCAGCTTGCGGCCCACCCGGGCCAGACTTTTTTCGCTGACCACCTCAGCCCGGATTCTGGTCATCTCCCCCTCGGGAACCTGAGGATAATCACCAAAAATCCGATGGCTGACCACCAGGTCAAGCACCGCATCCCCCAGAAATTCGAGCCGTTCGTTATGCGGGCAGAACCTGCCTGGCTGCTCGTTGCTGAAGGATTTATGGGTCAGCGCCTCCTGCAGCAGCTGCCGATTGTGAAAATGGTAGCCGATAAGCGCTTCCAGCTTATGGTGATCGTCCTCAGGCACGGCCCACCTCTCTCTGAAAAGCTCAAGTAATCCTTCGAATCAGGCAACGGACCCAAATTCGCGGGCGAGTATAGCCGAATCCTCCCCTGTTATCAATCCATACCATGGCCAGGCCAGCTTTTTCCTTGATTCTTGACCGGGCCGTTCCTATAATATTTTGATTTATTTATAACGATTGGTTTCCATGTCTCTGTTTATTTCTTTCGAGGGGATCGAAGGGTGCGGGAAAACGACCCAGATCGGCCTGCTGGCCAATGATCTCCTGTGCCAGGGTTATCAGGTTCTGGCCACCCGGGAGCCCGGGGGCTGCCCAATCGCCGACCAGATCCGCAATATTCTCCTGCATCCCGGCAATTCCGCCATGGTCCCGCGAGCCGAGTTGCTGTTGTATGCTGCCGCCCGGGCCCAGCATGTAGAAGAAGTCATTCGCCCGGCCCTGCAACAGGGCAAGGTGGTACTCTGCGATCGATTCACCGATGCGACTCTGGCTTACCAGGGGTTCGGACGGGGCCTCGATCTGGAACTGATCCAAGAGCTCAATGTCGTCGCGGCGAGCGAGCTAGTCCCCGATGTCACTTTGCTCCTCGACATGCCTGCCGAGGAAGGGCTCGGCCGGGCCGTTCGACGCAACACCGAGACGGAGCTCGACGAAGAAGGCCGATTTGAGCTGGAGTCGCTCGAATTCCATCGGCGCGTCCGCCAGGGGTACCTGGAGCTTGCCCGTCGCCACCAGCGATTCCTGATGATTGATGCCCTGGGCTCTATCGGGCAGGTTGCCGGCCGCATCAAGAAGGCGCTAGCGCCAGTCCTCCACGGAATTTAGTCTCATGACTTTTGCCCAGATTCTAGGCCACGAACGGCAGAAGGACATTCTGCACCGAGCCCTCGATTCGGGGCGAGTGGCACACGCCTACCTCTTTGAGGGGCCCGATGGCATCGGCAAACGTCTCATGGCCCTGGCCATGGTTCGGGCGGTATTCTGCCTGGAGGGAACCGGGTGCGGCAACTGTCCCGCCTGCCGCAAGGTGGATCATCACAACCATCCCGACCTGCACCTGCTCGAACCGGCCGGAGCCTCGATCAAAATCGAACAAATCCGTGCCATTCAGAAAGAGCTTTCCTTTCGCCCCCTGGAGGCCAGGAAAAAAGTCTGCCTGATTGACGGGGCCGAAAAAATGAACCCTGCAGCCGGCAACGCCCTGCTTAAAACGCTTGAGGAACCTAACGGCGAGGCATTGCTGATACTGCTTACCCAACGCCCGGAAGGAGTTCTCAACACCATCCGGTCACGCTGCCAACGGTTGCCCTTTACCAGGCTGCCGCTGGAAAAGATCAAGGACGTCCTGATCGAACGCCTGGGAATCGATGAGATCCAGGGCCATATCCTGGCGGCACTCTCCGAAGGGAGCTTTAAAAAGGCCCTCGGCAAGGACCGGGATCTGTACCTTGAGCGGCGAAAGGATATTCTCAAGGCCTTGACGGCCCTCTCCCCCGGCAGCGTTCTTCCCCTTTTCGACCTGGCCCAGCAACTGGCCGAAGAAAAAGACCGCCTATCGGAAATTCTTGAAATTCTGCAGGCCTTTTACCGTGATCTGCTGATGTTCCGGCACGGCCGGCCCGATTCGGAGCTGGTCAATGTCGACCTGACTGAAAAGATCCGGCGCGTGGCCCAGCGCGAAGATGTGCCTGCCCTGCTGCGCAAACTCGACGCCATTGCCGCATGCCGCAGGCAACTTGAGCGAAACGTCAACAAGCAGCTGGCCATGGAGGTTCTGCTGATGCGGTTGGCCGCCTGAGATATCCGGCCCCGATCGGACTCTACCACCAAAAGCTCACCCCCGCTCGCCGGAGCGAAGGTAACCCACAGTTTTCAACCTGTCAGGAACTTAGTCATATGATTCGTGTTGTTTCGATCAAATTCCGCACCGCCGGAAAGCACTATACATTCAAGGCTCAGAACCTCGAACTCAACCCGGGCGATCAGGTGGTCGTTGAGACCGATCGCGGCCGGGCCCTGGGCAATGTGGTCGATTCCCCCCGGGAAATCCCCGCGGCCGAGACCCCCGAAGATATAAAAAGCGTGCTGCGCCCGGCCACTGATGAAGACCGGGCCCTCGCTCAGAGCAACACGGCTCGCGAGAAGGAGGCCTTCCGCTTCTGTCAGCAGCGCATTCATGATCGCAAAATGGAGATGAAACTGGTTCGCGCCGAATATCTGTTCGACGGCTCCAAAATCATCTTCTACTTTACCGCTGATGGCCGGGTCGATTTTCGTGAACTGGTCAAGGACCTCGCCCATCACTTTCATACCCGCATCGAAATGAGGCAGATCGGGGTTCGTGACGAGGCCAAGCTTACCGGCGGCATCGGTATCTGCGGCCGCGAACTCTGCTGCTGCACCTTTCTGACCGAGTTTGCTCCGGTTTCGGTCCGGATGGCCAAGGAGCAGGGTCTGGCCCTGAACCCCAGCAAGATCTCGGGCCAGTGCGGAAGATTGCTCTGCTGCCTCGGCTACGAGTTCAAGACCTACTGCTCGTTGAAAAAGAGCCTGCCCAAATGCGGTAAAAAGGTCGCCTACCAGGGGGGCGAGGCCGAGGTGATCAACCAGAAAGTTCTGTCCCAAACGGTAACTCTCAGGCTTGGCGATGGTCAGCAGGTGGAGGTCAAGGCCGACACCATGGAGCCCGCCAGAGAACAGGCCCAAGCATCGCCGGAATCACGGCAACAGCCCAAGGGTCAACCCCGGGACAGGCAGAGAGGCCGTGGCGGTAAACCTGGCGGTGAAGGAAAGAGGCCGCAACGGGGCAGGCCCGAGCCAGGCCCTCGGGAGGCCAGACCGCAACCGGAGAGCAAGACTCCGTCCGAAACCAGACCCGCGGCGGAGAGCAAACCGCCGGCAGAAGGCGAACAGCAGAAGACTTCCCGAAAACGAAGCAGGAGCCGACGTCGTCCGCGGCGTAAATGATCTCAGGAGATACCGATGGATAAGCGCTACTACGTAACCACCCCGATCTACTATGTTAACGATGTTCCGCACATCGGCCATGCTTACACCACCCTGGCCTGCGACGTACTGGCCCGGTATAAAAAGGCCAGAGGCTACGAAGTCTTTTTCCTGACCGGAACCGATGAGCATGGGCAGAAAGTTGAGAAAGCCGCCCAGGCCGCCGGCGAAACGCCCCTGGAACTGGCCGACCGGGTCGTCAAACGATTCCAGGCCCTCTGGGAAAAGCTCAACATTTCCAACAACGATTTTATCCGCACCACCCAGGAACGCCACAAAAAGGGAGTGCACGAACTCTTTCGTCGCATCCGGGCCAAGGATGACATCTACCTCGGGGAATACGAGGACTGGTATTGCACCCCCTGCGAA
>NPID01000779.1_pt1 | contig 68313 bp, 67 predicted proteins | sample 8637491 | NCBI WGS metagenome assembly NPID01 (sample SAMN07420843, study PRJNA396082) | bioreactor metagenome | isolation source: sample BA6 brine-fed electro-methanogenic bioreactor BA | place: Japan: Kochi | collected 2016-06-14 | reverse complement strand
TTTTCCTTCATTTTTGATCTTTTGATCTTTGATCTTTATTCTTTACCTCTATCTTCTCCACTTCCCAAAGCCTCTCTGCCTCTCTGTTCACACTTCTTATCTCTTATCTCTCATTTCTTTTTTTCTCAAAATCTCAAGATCTCGTTTTAAAGAAAACCGTTCCGAAGGTTCTGCAACCGTTCGGAAGGTTTTTCTTATCTTCTCATTTTCTCAAAGTCTCAAAGTCTCAAAGTCTCAACTCTATCCTTCGACTCCGCTCAGGATGACAGCATTTATATTATTGAATCCTCTTAACTACCCATCTTCCCGAAGGTCACGGCGTAGCTCTTTCACAATTTTCTTTCACTTCGAAGACGGATCATCTCTCACTTTATATCCTGCCGTTTCGATCGCTTCCTTTACTCTCTGCTGATCGAACGTTCCTTCCACCACAGCATTTTTTTCGGAAAGTGAAACTTCCACATTTTCCACATTTTCCACAGCCTGAATGGCGTTGGTCACATTTGCCACGCAGTGGTTGCAGGTCATGCCATCAATTTTAAATATTTTTTTATTCACATTTGTCTCCAATATTTCTGTTTTAAAAGTTTTTTTTCTTCTTAATTTTCTGAAAAGCGAGCCCAGCAGGAATGCTGAGAAGAGGATCATCATCACAGTCATGTACCAGGGAATGCCGTGTTCATGGTGCATGGCATGGAAATGGGTTTTACTGCCGAAAAGATCAAAAATCCAATTGAGCAAATAGCCGAAACCGAGCGCAAAAATTGCAATCACAGAAAGATATATCGCCACCATTTTCCTGCCCAGAGCATTGCCGATGAGTGCGATCGTGGCAGCATTTGTAGCCGGACCAACCACCAGGAAAACAAAAGCCGCACCGGGCGAAATCCCTTTCATCATCAGCGAAACTGCGATGGGAATGGAGGCTGTGGCGCAAACATAGAGCGGAATGCCAAAAGCGACCATGATGAGCATGCCAGCAATACCGCCACCGCCAAAACGTTCAAAGAAATTATCGGGAATGGCAAATGAGATGATGCCTGCCAGAATTATACCTACGATGAGCTGTAGCGAGATATCATCCAGAAAATCTTTGAAAGCGTAAGTCATGCCGTCCTTGAATTTATTCCAGATGCCTTTCGGTTCTGGTTTTTCCACTGAACAGAAAGAGCAGTCATTTTGCTGTACTTTAGTTTTTTCCTTGTCGTTTCTGGTTAAAACATTTGTAACCGCGCCGCCGGTGATTCCCATCACAAAAGCAGCCAGCGGACGGAAAACGGCAAAAACGGGACCCATCATGCCGTAGGTGGCGATGATGCTGTCCACACCGGTTTGCGGCGTGGAGATGAGAAAGGAAAGCGTAGCACCTTTGGAAGCTTTTTGCCTGCGCAGATATAGCGCAGTGGGGATCACGCCGCAGGAACAAAGCGGCAGCGGCACGCCGAGAAGAGCAGCTTTGATGCTGGCTGAGAAACTTCCCTCTCCCAGATGACGAGCAATAAAATCTTTTTTGAATAGAATATGCAGAAATCCGGCAAAAAACAGACCGATGAACAAATACGGGGCGATATCGAGATATGTGTTGAATATGATTGTTAAAAAATCTTTTATCATGGTCTTACCTTATCAATTTCTTAATCGTTACCATCAGTTCATCCACAACTTCCAGCTTGCCGGATTGAATATTTTCTACTATGCAGGATTTGATGTGCGCATCTAAAAGCATTTCTCCTGCCGAGATCAAGGCATTCTGTACTGCAGCGATCTGATTCAATATATCATCGCAATAAACATCTTCCTGAATCATGCGGTTGATTCCGCGCACCTGTCCTTCGATGCGACTGAGACGATTCTTCATATCATTCTTGAACTGGTCGGAATGATGTGCATGTCGCACATCACAAACTTCACAATCATCTGTCATTTCTCCTCCTTTATCATATACCCCTATAGGGTATAATTTAGAAGGTAAGAGATTATCCTGGAATGACAAATTGTTTTTATCTTTGTAATATTCTGAAGCTTGTAACAATGAACTAATTATTGGAAGAAGAGATATTTTAATATTCTGATTTTCTCTTCTACGAGTTTTCTAATCTGTCTTTTTTTTAAGTTACACAATCTGGCAACGATGCATTGGTCTCACTTTTCAATTTAGCCAGAATCTGATCGAAATTCTCTGCATAAAATTCAGCTTCTTCCTGTAGTTTTTCCACTTCATGCGTTTCGTTGTCATCAAAGATGGCAAAGGCGTCCATGCCACCTTTATGAGCAGCGATCACACCGAGCAGCGTGTCCTCGACGACCAGGCATTCGGCAGGATCGGTCTGCATTTGTTCTGCCCCTTTCAGAAAAATATCGGGGAAGGGTTTGCCTTTGATCTCTTCACAACCTGCCACGATCGTAGAAAAATAAGACAAAACACAGTTTGCCTTGAGAACCGTTTCCGCCAGATGTTTGTTATTACTGGTGCCGATCGCCATTTTCACATTTTGGGTCTGGAGATATTCGATCAACTCTCTAGCCCCGGGTTTGAGACCGATATCGGTTTTATAGTGCTGTTCGACCATATCCTGCCATTCCTTGCCAATTTCTTCGATCGAATCCGGCAGATCGAATTTTTCTTTGAAGTAACAGCAGATTTCCTGATAGCTGTTGCCTTCCGGTACATCTTCAAAGAGATCGCCGGGAGCGGGAATATTGCGTTTCTCCAGATATTCGATATCAACTTTCAGCCAGATGCCCATCGAATCGATGAGTGTGCCGTCCAAATCGAAAATTACTGCTTTGTATTTCATAGTATTGCAACGAACAAAAACTAATAACTAATTTTCGTTAAAATCCTTTTATTATTATTGGAATGCTTGCCCCGAAAGTTTGTTATCAACATCTCAGATCGAGGATTATCCGGCAAAACATTCGACTCGGTCGGGACGATCGAACCAACAATTTTTTACATCTCGATCAATTTCTCGCGCACTTTTGCGCTGGTCATATCCATTATCCAGACGACTGCTGCAATCAGCCAGATGATCAGTCCCACATTCTGCCAGCGCAGAAGCTGCTGCTGCTGCAGAAGCAGAAGTCCAATTCCGCCGCCGCCCACGAAACCGACGATCGTCGCCATGCGCACATTGATATCCCAGCGGTAGATCGTGAAAGCCAGATAAGGCGAGATGATCTGCGGAATAACAGCAAATATCCACACCTGTAAAGTAGTAGCGCCTGTCGCTTTGATCGCTTCCACCGGACCGTCGTCGATATTTTCGATCTGTTCGGAATAGAGTTTGGTGAGAGCGGCTATGGAGTGGATCATCAAAGCCAGCATACCGGCAAAGGGACCGATCCCCACCCAGACGCTGAAAATGATCGCCCAGACGATCGCCTCGATGGAACGGAACAGAGTGGCAACCGTGCGAATGACGATATAGACCGCATTCCCGAGAAACGTTTTCGGCATCAGATTGCGGGCGGCAAAGAAACTGATAACAAAGGCAAAAGGAATGGCGAACAATGTAGCCAGCAAAGCCAGATAAATAGTTTCTGCCAAGGCGGTTAAACTCATCGTCAGAATATCGAAATTCGGATTGAACAGACCATTCATGATTCCGCGGGCATTGCCGAATTTGGTGAAAAATTTGTACGGATTCACTTCCACCAGATTCCAGCCCACAACAAATGTGACGAGCAATGCAAATAAAATCAGCCAGCCCCAGCAGGTTTTATACCATTTACGTAGCTTTCCTGCGGAGGAAAGATGAACTCGGCTGCCGATGGAATTCTTGGTGAACAGCAGAATGACAGATAAAATGAAACCAGCCAGAACGATGTAACTGGTCTTGATCTCAGCTCCAAACCAATTATGGATAAGATAATTAAGGCATCCCAGCAGATAAACCCACACCAGAAAATCCGTGAGAAATGCTTTGATCCAGGAATAATATTTTGCTTTTTTCATATAATTATACCTTTGTCACACTGAGCAGGATCCGGCTGCTGCCGGAGTCGTAACGATGTGTTGAACTATTATTTTTCGTTTCATCCTTCGATACTCGACTAAAGTCAAACTCCAGCCTTCGTTAAAAACTACGGCTTGGCAGACAGGATGACATATTTTATTCATGTCTTTGTATGCTTTTCTTAAACGTGGCTGTTTCATTTGATTTCCACCTCTTCCGCTTCTTCCCCGTAAATATCTTTGAACTTTTTCTCATCGATCTCGGGTGGCAATCCGTCAAAGACAATCTCGCCATCTTTTAAGGCGACGACTCTGGTGCCGTATTTTCGGGCTAAACTGAGAAAATGCAGCGAACAGATCACTGTCATATTGTCTTTTTTATTCAGTTCTCCCAGATATTTCATCACAGAATCGGCTGTGGCGGGATCGAGGCTGGCGACCGGTTCATCTGCCAAGATCAAACGGGGATTCTGCATCAAAGCACGCGCAATGGCAACCCGCTGCTGCTGCCCCCCGCTCAAGTTCTTCACTTTTTTCTCGGCAAATTTCTCCAGACCCACCCGCTTTAAATTTTCCAGAGCCAGAGCCACATCTGCCTTGTGGTAGGGAAATGTGATCGAATGAGCCAGAGAAACATAGCCCAGCTTGCCGCTGAGCACATTGGTGAGAACGGATACATTTTTGATCAAATTGAACTGCTGAAAGATCATGCCGATCTGACGGCGAATATGGCGCAGTTTCCTGCCTTCGGCTTCCAACACATTTTCATTTCCAATAATGATCTCACCCGAAGTGGAATCTATCAGTTTGTTCATACAGCGCAGCAGGGTTGACTTTCCCGAGCCGGAAAGCCCCAGCAGGATGCAGAATTCTCCTTCCTTCACCTCCAGATCGATGCCTTTGATCGCATGCGTGCCGCTGGCATAAACTTTGTGCAGATTCTTGATCTCTATGATGTTCTTCATTTCAATATTTCCGCCGCATCTGTTCCCAGAATGTTCAGAGTTTTTCGCACAACATCATAATCACTGTCATCGGCTCGGATAAAATTATCGATATCCAGAAGTGTTACCAGAGTTTCGTGCCCTTCTTCGGAAGCGGCAAAATCCAGCAGACACTGCACGATCTGCTCCCGCATTTCGGCGGGAAAATTTTTGCGGAAGGTAACAGTGTCATTGGGTATCCAGTCTGTAAAACCAACGATCTTGATCTTTTCCACCACATCCGGATAAGTCTCGAGCACGGCTCTTCGTGCATCTCGAACATTTCCATTTTCATCTGGCGGCGACCAGAAGGTGCAAGCCACATCAGCATTGCCCTGATAGACAGCCAGGATCGCTTGCGGATGACCGCCGGCATACATCATATCTTTGGGTTTGATACCCTTTTCCGCCAGAATTGCGGACGGATACAAATAGCCGGAAGTGGAAGCTGCATCGGTGTAGGCAATGATTTTTCCTTCAATATCTTCTATTGATTCGATATCGCTGTCTGCCCGAGCCAGAAACTGTCCGCGATAATGCTCCAGACCATTGCGTACGGTCGTGAGAGCAACTTCCGCCCCGAATTTTTCATTTGCCAGGATGTAGGCAAAAGTAGCCAGCCAGGCAATATCGGTTTCATCGGTGCCCAGTGCTTCGATCACAGAAGCATAGCTGGTGGGAACTGCCACTTTGAAATGATATCCGGTTTTCTCACTCAGATAATCCGCCACTGCCTGTCCGCTGGTAACTATTTTTCCTGCTTCCATGGACGGCACAAAATACATCTTGATCGGATTTCGTTTAGTTCCCAGTTCCGCCTGCTCACCGCAACCGAACACGATCAGCACCAGTAAAACTGCTATCAGTTTAAATATTCTCATCATAATCTCCTCATTCTATTAACTTTTATAAAGAGTTTTGCATAATTGCTGAAATTTCAAAAAACCATTGAAATGGTTAAAATTTCAACATATATCCTCTTCCATTTCCCCCGACGAACCCGGTGAAATTAATCAGATTCCACAGGTTGAAAAGTCAGGGGTTAACGTTATATTTTTATTCACCCCTCAAACATCTGCTTCAATTCATATAAATCACTTATCTCATAGGTGGGAATGATCCCACTTTCTTTGATTTCTTTATTTGGATTGAACCAGCAGGTGTCAATACCAAAATCATAACCTCCCCTGATATCCGAAGAAAAATTATCTCCCACGATCACGGTTTCTTCCTGATAGGGAAGTTTTTGAAAAACATGTTTGAAAAACTCAGGAAACGGTTTGGGACTGCCGATCTCTTCCGAAATGAAAATATGCTGAAAATATCCCGCTAATCGGCTGGCGGCAAAACGCGGTCTCTGCACATCGCTAAGTCCGTTTGTAGCGAGAGCGATTTCACATTTTCCATGAAAATGACGCACAATTTCCTCGGCAGAAGGAAGCAGATCCACACCGCGAGATAAATTCTGCAAGTACAAAGGACTGACTTCCCGTGGAGAAAGCTCAAGCCCCATTTCCCTGAAAAATCTCTTGAATCTTTCGATCCGCAGTTTTGCTGAGGAGATTCTTTTTTCCTGGAATTCCTGCCAGATCGCTTTATTGATCTTTTCATATTCCGCATGAAGCAGATCAAGGCTATTTCCGATACCAAAGTGTTGCATGGTCTTATCAAAAGCAGTCTTCTCAGCTTTTTCAAAATCGAACAGCGTACCGTCCGCATCAAATAATATCAGTTTATATTTCATGTGAACCAAATTGAAGTATTACTCTGATGTGTCCATACAGTTTTTTTACTTTCTGCCGAGAATATGATTTATTCGAACATTCACGATAATAAAGGAATGAATATTGTTGAGTCTTGCAATTTTTTTCAAATTCTCTTTTTGTAATTATCATCACGGAAGATGATTTCCCACTTCAAGCCGTGATCAATCTGATAGAATACTTTTCCCTGTAGTTGATATTCGATCAGACTGAAAACATTATTCAAGCCCATATTGCACTGCTTTCGCAAATCGCTGACGGCAACAGGTCCAATGCCGTTATCAGCAATGATCAATCGGATTTTTTTATCATCATGCTGTTCCAAATGAATGCTGATAACACCATCTTTTTTAGTTGGAAAGGCATGTTTGAACACATTTGAGATCAATTCCGTAATTACCAATCCCAGCGGAACTGCAGCATCGACAGAAATGGAAACATCCTGCAAATCCATATCAAGTATAACTTGATGATCTTTTTTCTCATAGCTTTGAATAAGATGAACCATGAAATCTTCGATGTACTCTTTTAGATTAATCCGAGAAAGATTCTGAGCTTCATAGAGCTTTTGATGCACTAACGACATGGCATTTATTTTATTCACTACTTCCTGCATAACAATTTGTAGATTTGTATCATTTGAAAGACGTGATTGAATTTTGAGCATGGAAGCAATTACCTGCATGTTGTTTTTGGTGCGATGGTAGAGTTCGCGCAGCAGTAGATTTTTTTCCTTCAAACTCAACTCTATTTCCTGTTCGATTTGCTTGCGATGAGTAATGTCCTCTATCAAGCCAATTCCCGAATCAAATTGCCCTGCCTCATTTTTGAGACCCTTAAAGGTTATGTTAACATAAGTATTTTTACGGGCAGTAACCGAAGAATACCAGCCTTCGTAATATCCGATCCCATTTCGCAAAGACTGCTTTACAGCGTCAATAACTCCTTGATTATCGACCCTGTTCAGCATATTGAATCCAATTAAAGATGCAGCGGAAGATCCTATAATATTTATAAAATATTCATTGCAGTCCGTAATGGTTCCAGTCTGGTCGTAATGCACGATTCCGATGGGAGAATTTTCGAAAATATTACGGTATTTAGTTTCGTTTTCCTTGAGTGCTTTTTCAATTTCCTGTCGTTTCTTTATATCGTCCCGCAGCTCTTTAGTTTTCTGCGCTACATTTTCTTCCAGTTGGGAATTGACCATTTCCACTTTTACACTTTCCTGCTTCAGCAAATAACGGAAAAAAAATTCTTTTCGAGTATAATATTCCAGAGCATACCCACCAAACATTCCCAGTATATTGGCGCTGGTGAGAAAGAATAAATTAATCGTAATAATTTTAGGATCGACACCCGGAAATATAATGAGAGAAAGAACATAAGCAAGATAAATGAGCCATCCACTCAAAGTACTCCAGATGAAACGCAATTTGATGAGCATATAACCATAAGACAACACCAGCATGATGCCTGGATAATAACTAATCCTGCCTAGATCCGGTGTAATAACAGTCATGATGACAATACCAACACCAGCGATCGTGGTAGTCAAAGCAGCGCCAAACTGCCACCATTTTTCAAAACTACTTGTAAATGATAAGATCAGGATGGCTGAAATAAATGGACAAACGAAAGCAAAGCGGACAATCAATAAGGCTGACAATACTTCGGGCAGAGTGATGGCATCCAGAAAGGCAAATATGGAATAATAGAACAATCCCAGCAGAAACGATAAGCGCAAAAGACCAATTGAAGATTTAAAATAACTTTTCTGGAACTTTTTTTCCAATTCATCCTGAAAAGTCAGAGTGAGTTTATTCAATTCCATTTTAGGCAAATCAGCAGCATTCAACTTCTCTTTGTTGCCGAAGATTCGCTTGAGAAGGTTGAGCTTCTTATTCATTAACAGTCCAGAACCGATATCTTTTCCTTTAATCTCTTTTCTCCACGTAGAATTCCAGAATAAATTTCGTACCATTTTCTCTTTCAATGCGTACTTTACCTTTTATCTGCTCGGTGAGCATTTTTACCAATTGCAAACCAAAACCAGTAGAATCTTCCAGATTTTGAGTCTCATCCATGCCGATACCGTTATCTTGAATAACGATTATTACAATCTCATCTTCCTGTTTAGCATTAATTCTTATCTCATTATCGGATTTACCTTTAAAGGCATATTTCATGATATTGGTAAGGAGTTCGTTGATGATTATTCCCAGTGGAAAAACATATTTGGCATTGATCGGAAAATCAGCTATCTGCTTGCTTACTGTTACTTCTGTTTTGGTGGGAAAGACGTTGATAATCTCGTCGATAAGCGGAGACAAATATTCCTGCATATTCACTTCGCTGAAATTATCGGAACGATAAAGTTTATCATAGAGCATCTGCATCGATCTGATCCTGCCGCCGGCTTCCTGCAGGGAAGTTTTCACTTCTTCATTACCGCTGCGTTTGCTGTGCAGGCGCAAAAGACTCTCGATGGTTGCCATATTGTTCTTGATGCGGTGATGCACTTCCCGCAACAGAATCTCTTTTTCTTTCAATAGATCCTGCACTTTCTGTTCGGCAGTTTTGCGGGCGGTGATATTAAAGAAAATGCCAAAAGTGCTGGTAATATTGCCGGCATTATCGACGTTTGGACTGGTAGTAACCCAGATATATTTTTCCTTGTTTCTGGCAGTTGTGAATTTCAATTCATAACTGCTGGAAGCACCGATTTTTCTTTTTTCTGTTTCCTTTTGCATTCTCTTCAGATCTTCAGATGATATGAATTCGCTCAATGATCTGCCAATAAGATTTCCCGGTGTAACATCAAAAATTTCTTCTGCTGCTTCGTTGCAGAAGGTGAAAACTTCATTTTCATCAACAATGACAATACCTTCTCCCACTGAATGGAACAATCTGGCATAGGCTTGTTCACTCTTTTCCAAAGCATCGAAGATGCGGCTGTTATTCAGTGCGATGGCGGCATATTCGCCAAAAGCGGCAGCCAGTTTGGCATCATGCTCGTTAAAATCGCCGTCCTTGCAGGCAAAGCCCATGATGCCGACCGTTTTGCCTTCGATATTGAGCGGAGCAAATAGCACATTGGGCAGGGGCATATGTCCTGCCGGCATAAATTTGAGCCATTCGCTTTTCATGAAATCGTTATCATAAACCACCTTACCGGTTTTATAGGCTTCGGCGCGCAAGCCGCGAATCGGCATCGGCAGATCGGGTTCCACATCACATTTCATGCTGCCAGCTTCCAGAAAGAGCAGTTCGTTTTCCTGACCATCTTCACTCATCAAAGCCACATAACCTGCTTTTGCACCGATCGAACGTGCGCAGGCATCAAAGATATGACGGGCAACTTGATTAAAATCATCTTTCTCCAAGATGGCATGAGCCGCTGTCAGGAGTTCTGAAATCTCATTTTCTTTTCTTTTTGATTCTTCAATCAGCTTTTTTAATTTTTCTTCAGACCGTTTTTTATCTGTAATGTCCTCCACAATTGTAGCAAAGTAGCCTTTTTGAGAAGAAAAGGCAGTTACCGAAAACCATTTATCCAGATTTTTAGAATAATTTTCCAGCCTCAGTTCTTTGCCTTTCAAAGCCACCTGCCCGTATTTTCCGATCCAATCTGCCGGATCGTTCTCCGTACCCGGCAGGACTTCCGTAACTCGTTTTCCGATCAGAGTTTCCCGCTTCAGCCCGGTTTGCTTTTCAAATGCATCATTTACTTCGATGAATTCATAATCTACAGGATTGTTTTTAGCATCGGTGATGATCTTATGCAGAGCAAATCCATTCACCATGTTTTCAAACAATGCGTGATATTTTGCTTCGCTTTCCTGAAGATTCTGCAGCGCTTCTTCCCTGTCTGTAACATCTCTAACAGCAGCGATTCGAACTGTTTTCCCCAGATACTTGACGTTTTTGGCTTCCAATTCGGCTGTGAACAAAGAACCATCTTTGCGTTCAGCTGCTATCGTGTAAGGTTCAGCTTTCCGCTTGATAATATTCTTAAGAATTTTTGCCCGATCGCGCGCTTTGGGAATGTAGTTCAAGAGGTTTTTACCGATTGCTTCTTCTCTGCTGTAACCAGTCATTTTCAGGAAGGATTCGTTGGCATCCAAGACAATTCCCTTTTTGTGAACCACAATACCTTCAAAGGTGGCTTTGCTTAAAAATTTGAATCTCTCTTCGCTTTCCTGAAGTCTGATCTCCGCCTGCTTTATTGCTGTGATATCAGTAAAACTTTCGATTATTCCAAGCAATTCCTTTTTTTCATTTCTAAATGGAAAGGCATTTATCAAAAATGTAGTCGACTTTTTAGTAGATAGTTTCAGCGTTGTTTCATAAGATGTTTGTTTTAAATTATTCATCACTTGTTTTATAGCACATTTATCAGTTTGGCAGGGCGGTCCCTGCCAATATTCATAGCATTTCTTATTTATAACTTCTTCATGTTTTACGCCAAAAATCTTGCAAAAAGAATCATTAACCTGTTTGATTTTATAGTCGGTGCCGATTATACATAAGGGAGTGCCGATATTGAAGAGTTGATCTATCAGTTGCTCTCTATCAATTCCCTGGAATTCTTTGTAACGCGGTTGAATATCAGTAGCTTTTTTCATAATCACCCCGGTTCTTTCTTTTAAAATTAATTTTCATTTCTGTTCCTATTTATTTGGACGATTATCTTTTGCAAGTATTTTATTTAATTCTTTGCAGCAATTGCTGAAAACTCACAGGTCGCAGCTATCAATTTCTTTTTTGCATTGACTCATAGAAAATGGTTTTTAGATCGTAACAAAAAAATTGGGGAGCAGTAATGTATTTATTTCGCAGCGATTTGCAGCAGAAAAAACCGGTGAATATAGATGTACCGCAAAAAAAACTGAAACTGGGTTTGAACGAGAGCAGCTTGAATCCACTGCAGATAATCCGGAAAGAATTTTTGCGGAAGATGGAAGAAGTGGAATTGAACCGATATTTCAGCGATATCAGCCGTCAGCTCAGAAGCCAGCTTGCCGAATATGCCGGTGTGTCAGAAGATTGCCTGGTGATGGGTAACGGCGCTGATGAAATGCTTTACTACATCTTCACGGCGGTGCGGGAAAATAATGATTCCTTCGCCGTCTCGCTGGCTCCTTCCTACTTCGATTATCGCAGTTATTCCGGCGCTGTGGGACTTGGCATAAAATTTCAATCACTCTTACCCGATTTTAATTTCGATGTGGAGGAATATGTCGAACTATCAGATTCGCTAAACTGCAAGCTGGTGATCTTGTGCAATCCCAATAATCCCACCGGCAATCTGCTGCAGGACGAGAAGATCCTGCAGGTCTTAAAGGAAAACAGAAACAGGCTTGTACTTATCGATGAAACTTATTTTGAATTTTCGGGAAAAACCTTTGTTGATAAAATCGAAGAATTTTCCAACCTGATCATTGTGCGTTCCTTTTCCAAAGCCTTTTCCGCTGCAGGATTGCGCTTCGGTTATGCGGTTTCCAATCCTCAAAACATCTGCGAACTTGAGAAAGTGATGACCATCTTTCATCTGAATCTGATGACCCAGACTTTTGTTTCGGCTATTTTGGAAAGCAAAGATATTTTTCTGAAGCATAATGAAAAGGTCATTGCTCAGAGAGAGCTGGTTTTCAATGAATTATCAATACTTCCGGGAATAACCGTTCATCCCAGTGCAACCAATTTTCTCACTTTTTCACTTGGATCAAAAACAGAAGAACTTTTTGATTTCCTGAGTGAAAATGATATTGCCATCCGTCCCGTCTGGCACCATCCTGTATTAAAGGAACATGTACGGGTTACGATCAGCGGAGAAGAGAACGAGAACAGGTTGTTTTTGGAGAAAGTAAGAGAATTTGAAGAAAAAAACCGCTAAGTACACTTCATCCGTTCTTAGTCAAGTCCGGCTGAACTGATCTCCGAACTCTGATTTCTAAATTCTGCCTTTTCCTTTCGCCTTTAACCTTTTTCCTTTAATCTTTCTCGTTGCTAGTTGCTCGTTGCTGGTTTTCTTCGTCGATTGCCTTTGAAGAGTTTCTCAGAATGACGGTTATTTGCTTTTTCCTTGCGCCTTTTCTTTTTTCCTTTGATCTTTAATCTTTCTCTTCTAACTTCTCGGAGTTTCCCGCGAAGTGTTCACGAATTCGGCTTGCCTCTCCTCCAAATCTTTTATTTTCCTTTTCAGTTTATTAATCTGTTCATCTTTGCTTTCGATAGCTTCATTAAATTTGTTATCGATGATCTTATCATATTCCAGAATGAATTTGAGTGATAGCCGGATGCGTGCAGCCAGATCGGTCAGAGCAACTTCATCCCGTTTGCTGTAGGTGGTACCGTCGTTTTTCGCGCCCAGTGCCAGAAACCATTTATGCTCGAGATCGTAGATTATGGGAATGATCAGAGCATAACTGGCTACATCCTGCGGATTTTCGTTCAAGGCGCCGTAATTTCGCTGAATTTGATTTTCCAGCAGATAAAGATTCACATCCTGAACCGGGGAATTCTCCTTCACTTCACTGCCGCGGATCTCATTAAATTTATAGGACTTCATCTCATTATCATAAGAAAGCAAGGCGACTTTTTTAATCGGCAGCTGCTGCAGTAAATTTTCGCAGATATATTCTTCAAAACCCTCGATCACGCTTTCGCCGGTGATGGAATCGGCAAAAGTTTCCGTCTTTTCCAGAAAATCCAGATCAGATGTGTTCAGTTTATTATCCACAATCCGTTCCACCCGCTGCCGCACCGGATTGAAAAACATCAGAAGTCCGATCGTAGCAGGAATACCAGCGATGAATTCCGAGCCCATGAAACGCCCGAACCACATCTGCAGAAGCTCACCCAGCGTGTAATCCAGCAATCCGAAAAAAACTACAAACACGACGCCCACGATCGTGTAGATCATAGTACTTCTGATTTTTACACCCAGTTCCGTACCGGTCAATAAACTCCAGGTAAAAGCGCCAAAAAACCAGAGAATCCCGATCAGAAAAGATAAAAGCGAAACGAGTAAAAGAATCACCAGTATACTGCCTTGAATCGTATAAAAACCGAATTGTCCGGTTTGCTGTGAGATAATATAGACCAGAGTTCCCAGCAGAAAGGCAGCCAGCAAAGATGAGATGGCAATAAAAATTCCTTTGAAGGCATTTAGAAGACGCTTGAATTCGATTGAACCAGTTTTTTTGTAAGTTTTCCAGAGAAGGAAAAAACTTATCAACATCCAGGTAAGAGCCCAGATATATAGCAGAAGATAAATCAGCTCATGGATAAGACTAATCCCGAGTAAACAGAAGGCTGTCAGTAATATCGTGGCAAAATATAATTTTCTGATTCGATAATTTTCCCGCACTTTTTCCAGGATAAAATGATGGAAACAAATCGCTGCCAATCCTGTGAGAGCAGCTTGCCAGCAATTTGAAACAACCAGACCAGCCAGATTTCCCGGCATGGCGAGCAGCAATAAAAAAAACACGACGAGAATGTTTTCTTTGTGCTGGCTATATCTGAGAAGCAGAAAGGAATTGAAAAAAATAAACAGCATAAAGAGACTATTAACAGCAAGATTAAGAAAAATCGAATAATTTCTGACAGGTATTGTGCTGACGCGAAGCTTATTTGTTTGCAGACTATCCTGATAGACGATCTCTACTTCCTTTTTATTACGCAGAACATCTGGCAGAGCTTCGTCGAGATATTCATTTTCCGGGATCACATCCTGATGGAACAAAACCAATTTGCCTCTGTACCTTTCTCTACTTTCCAGGTAATTTGCCACCAGCAATGTATCGATGCTGATGATCTGCGTATGGCGCAGATTAGTTAGTGTGGAATCCTCTATTGCCTCTGCTCTTCCTTCCCTTATGCGAAACGGCAGTCTTCGTTTTATAAAATCATCTTTTATACTGAAACCACTATTGATAAAATTCAATAGCAGCAAAAGAAAAAAAAGTATCCAGGCAACCTTTCTCAATACTATTTCAGTGCTTTTATTCATCTCACATCTCCTGCCGCCAAAAAATGTGCTTGACCAAATAAATGTCAAACGTTTATGAAAAGCGGGTTAAATAGAAAAATATATATGTGAGATAAATTATGAGAATTCAGAGAAAAAAAACTCGGGAAATAAGATTGGGAAATATCGCCATTGGTGGTGATAATCCAATTGTTATTCAATCGATGACCAATACCGGAACTATCGATATCGAAACTACTGTTCGGCAAATTACCGAGCTTCAGGCTGCCGGTTGCCAGATTGTGAGGGTAGCAGTTCCCAATAATGATTCTGCTAACGCCATCAGAAAGATCAAACAAAAAATTTCACTTCCGCTCATCGCTGATATCCATTTTGATTATAAACTGGCAATTGCAGCAATCAAAGCAGGGGCAGACGGTTTACGTTTGAATCCGGGAAATATAGGAGGAAAGCAGAAAGTTCTGTCTGTGGTGGAAGCGGCAAAAGAAAGAAAAATTCCAATTCGTATTGGAGTGAATAGCGGTTCTTTATCTAAAAGTGTATTAAAAAAATACGGCGTATCAGCACCGGGTTTGGTGGAAAGTGCTTTGGAACACGTGGATATTCTGGAAAAAGCCGGATACGAATACATGAAAATTTCTGTTAAAACATCTTCCGTACCACTCACCATCGAAGCCTATCGCCTGCTCAGTTCACGTGTAGATTATCCCCTGCATTTGGGCGTAACGGAAGCAGGAACCGATTTTTCCGGAACAATTAAATCAGCTGTCGGTATCGGCACCCTGCTGGCAGAAGGTATCGGTGATACAATCCGTGTTTCTCTTACTTGTGATCCGGTAAAGGAAATTGCTGTAGCAAAGCAGATTCTGCAATCACTCCACTTAAAAAAAGGTTTGGAAATCATCTCCTGCCCCACCTGCGGCAGAACAGAGATCGATATAATCTCGCTGGCTCAAGAAACAGAAAAACGCTTGCAGAAATTCAGCGATATGAACATCAAAGTTGCTGTGATGGGCTGTATCGTGAATGGACCCGGAGAGGCTCGCGAAGCGGATTACGGCATTGCCGGCGGCAAGAGGGAAGGCTTGATCTTCCAACACGGCAAAATCCTGAAAAAAGTTTCTGAGAATAAGCTGATCGCTGAACTTATAAAAGTGATAGAAATTGACAGCCAATCCAGATAATCGATATAGAATGAAGTTAACTATTTTTTTCACATTTATTATTCTACCCTGGTTTTGTCTGGCAGAATTAACTATCGGGACCATACGATTTGAAGGCAATGAATCGATTTCCGATCAAAAAATTTACCAGACAATTTATGCCAAAAATGGTGCCGTTTATAATCAGGAAATGATCAATGCTGACGCTCTCAGAATTTCTGATCTCTATAAATTTTCAGGAAAACTGAATGTAAAAGTCCTGCAGCCGCAGATCATAACTCTCGATCCGCAGAATATAGATATCGTCTTTCTCATCCAGGAAGATGCGGAAATATTAATAGAAAAATTGATTCTGCAGGGCAATCGATACATCTCCACCGAAAAAATCGCCAGCAAGGTTAATCTACAAAATATTGCGCTGACCGACCTTGATAGCAAACTGCAGTCTCTTGCCGAATATTATGCCGAAAACAGCTTCCTCTTTGCGGAAATTAACGTCGATAGTTTAGTTCATAATACAAAAGATTTTGTTGCCTATATTTCCATTGACGAAGGCAGCTTCTGCGAATTTGAAGAGTATAGATTCTCGGGTAATAAGGTAACGACGGAACAGACGATCCTGCGAATATCACGCCTGGCAGGTGCAAATAGAATCACGCCCCACATTCTGCAGAAAGCAGCCGACAACGTACAACACAAAGAATACATCAAATCCTGCCAGATCATTCCACTCAATAGCAGACAAGTTCTTTTTCAGATCGAAGAAGATCGCATGAGCCTGATTTCCGGCGTATTAGGATATGATAATTCCAAGCGTAAAAGAAATAGATTTGCCGGTTATGCCAAGGTTCAATTCCTCAATCTATACGGCACTGATCGTTCATTGAAGCTGCACTGGCAAAGACTTTCTGCCAAGCGCAGCATGGTGGAATTAAGTTATCATGAAACCGGCTGGCAGCGCTATCCTTTTTCAGCAGATTTCGTGCTGAAACGCGAAGAAGTTGATTCAACTTATATCAGCACCGAATTCGATTCCGATATTTATTTTCATGATATCAGTCAAAAATATGGGCTGTATTTTGGCTGGGAGGAGATTTTTCCCGGCAGCCGCCGTCCCAAACAGGTAGAAAATACATCATTTCAAAAAATCGGTGCTTTCTGGGAATTTTCTTCTCTGGATTATTTTCGAAATCCTACTCGCGGCTATGAATATCTCATCAAATATTACTATATTTTTCATAAAATCTCCCGGGATAATATTTCCAAACAGGCGGTGGAACTTAGATTCGATACTTACCGCCGTCTTCTCGGTAAATTAATCTTTGCCAGTAAAGTAAATGCCAGGATCATTGAGAACAAAAAACTGCAGCAATTTGAGCTTTTTTCTCTGTGTGGATACAGCAGTTTGCGCGGCTTTGATGAAGATCAATTCACAGGCTACCAGACCATTTGGACAAATCTGGAATTTCGTTTTATCACATCTCGTAATACATATATCTTCCTTTTTACAGATCATGGTTACATAAAAAATGAGGAATTCACCTTCAAAGACCTTTTTGGTTTTGGATTGGGAATAAACCTGCAAACCCGCCTGGGAATGCTGGGAATAACTTACGGATTCAGTTATCAAAATGGAGAATTAAGAAATCCACTTGACGGAATAATCCACTTCGGGATTGAATCAAAACTGTAAAAAAATATATGATTAGCTCATTTGAAGTGAGGAGGAATTAATGGAAAAAACCGGTCAATTGAGAGTTGGTGTATATGTGGATGTATCCAATATCGCCCATAACGGCGGCTATGGTATGCAATATGATATTCTGCGATCTTTTGCCTGCCGCAATAATGGCGTGGCAATTCGTCTGAATGCCTACGTGGCGTATGATGAAGAAATGGCTAAAGTAAACCCTGAATACAGAATGAAATCAGAGAATTTTCATTCTATTCTGCGAGATTTTGGATATAAAGTTATTGTGAAAATTGTAAAATGGTATACAGATGAAAATGGTGTTCGATATGGAAAATCTAATGCCGATCTGGATATGGCTGTGGATGCTTTGATGCAGTCCGAAAGACTTGACTATGTTCTCATCGTGAGTGGTGATGGAGATTTCGTGCAAGTGGTAAGAGCACTGCAGAACAAAGGCTGCCGGGTAGAAGTTCTGGCTTTTAACAATGTTTCGCAGGATTTGAAGAATGAAGCAGATGTTTTTACTTCCGGTTATCTGGTACCCGATCTGGCTCCTATCGAAATGCACGATCCCGGCAATGACAAGAAAATCGTACGGGGAGTGTGCTATTCTTTCAATCATGAAAAAGGCTACGGCTTCATGCGCTTCATGAAAGATATTTCAGGCGGCTTGTGGATAACCGATTCTCGCAAGAGTGAATCAGCCTATCAAACTGCTTTTGTACATAATTCTCAATTCCAGTCCAATATCGATTTGTACAAACTTCCCAATAGGGAAATGATCTTTGAATTTGAGCTGCGCAATGTGGAAGGTAAAGGATTGCAGGCAGAACATGTTAAATTACTGGAAGGCAAATAATTATGAAATATGCTATTATTGACGTCGGAACCAATAATGTGCTTTTTTTGATCGCTGATTTGACAGGTGGTGAGGTTACAATTCTGCATAGAGATGCAAACATATCGGCTCTGGGAAAAAATATGAAAAACGGTATGCTCTTACCTGTAGCTATAAAAAGAACAAAAGTTATTTTAAATGATAATATTCAATACGCCCGGCTCTTTACCAAAAATATTATTGTGGTTGGAACAAGCTGTTCACGGGAAGCCAAAAACATCGATCAACTTAGCTTATGGCTCAAAAATCAGCACGGTCTAAAATATAATATCATCAACGGAGAGAAAGAAGCTTATTTGAATGGATTAGCCACTATCAATGAATTCACCGAATATGCCGAACTCATTATGTTTGATGTCGGCGGCGGCAGCACAGAATTCACGGTTACTCAAAATGGCAAGATCATCTGCGGCAAGAGTCTGCCTTTGGGTATTCGCCGCCTGGATAATGATTTGAACTCCGATTTTGCCGGTAAAACTCTGGAAGCAAAAAAAATTCTGCGAACATTAGAACTGCCGAAACTGCAGCAACCCGCCTATGTGGGTATCGGCGGTACCGTCACCAGCCTTAGCGCATTTAAACAGCGTTTATTCAAATACGACGGTTCCGTCGTTCACAAAAGCAGGCTCACAGCCACAGAAATAGAAGTTATGTTAGATGAATTCACCGATCTTACCAATGAAGAAATAGCTTATTTGATCCCATTCGATCGACAGCGAGCAGATATTCTGACAACCGGAACAATGATCGTTCAGGAAATTATGAATTACCTCAATATTTTCGATTTTTATGTAAGTGATCGAGGATTGCAGTTTGGAATTCTACGACAGCAGCCGCAAGAATTGAAAAAAATGCTGTTGAATTAGCGGAGAAAATATGCTGGAATTACAACATCAAACAGGCAAACCTAAGGAAATAAAGATCAAAGATCAGCGCATTTGTGCAAAAAATTTCACTTTTATTGCTGGTCCCTGCACAATCGAAAATGAAGCTGATCTGCTGGCAATTGCATTAAAGTTGAAAACAATGGGAGTCAATTTTTTTCGGGGTGGTGCCTATAAAATGCGTACTTCACCCTATAATTTTCGAGGTTTGGGAAAAGAAGGTCTGAAGATAATTCAGCAAGTTGCCCAGAAAACCGGTCTGATCTCGGTCTCGGAAGTTGTTGCGGCAGAAGACGTGAAAATGATGAGCAGCTTTGTGGATATTCTGCAGGTGGGCACGCGTAATATGCATAATTACAGGCTGCTTTGGAAATTGGGAGAAATCCAGAATCCGATTATTTTGAAGCGCGGCATGAGCAGCACGATCGAAGAGTGGCTGCTGGCAGCGGAACATATCATCGAGGCAGGCAATCCTAATGTGATATTATGTGAAAGAGGCATCCGCACTTTTGAGAATTTCACACGGCATACTCTGGATATCTCGGCAATTCCTGCTGTAAAAAGCCTCAGTAATCTACCAGTGATCGTTGATCCTTCCCACAGCTCCGGACTTCGGGAAATGATCAAATCACTCAGTTGGGCTGCTATGGCTGCCGGGGCAGACGGTCTGCTGATCGAAACGCATTTTACTCCCGATGCTGCAGTCTGCGACAGCCGCCAGACCATCAATTTTGAAGTTTTGGAAGAAATCATAGCAAAAAAAGAGCAATTGCTGGATCTGTGGGGAAAGAAATAGTTTTTTTTTACAACTTCCGAACAACTTTTTATTTTACAAATTCTTCGCTATCTCACAAGCCAGCCGCACATTATTTTCCACTAATTTGATATTCGATTCCAGCGCTCTGCCGTCAGTTAGTTTCACGATCTCAGCCAGCAGAAAAGGTGTTAAATCTCTTCCTGTGATCTGCTTTTGCTCTGCTTTTGCGATTGCAGATTTAATGAATTCATCCATTTCAGCAAAAGAGATTTCATATCTGGCAGGAATTGGATTTGCCACAAGAATGCCGGAAAGCATTTGCAAATCGCAGTTAGTTTTGAAAATTTTAGCGATTTCAGCAGCAGAATCGATCCGATCAATATTCAGATCGCTTTGGGAAGAATAGAAAGCGGGAAATTTGTCGGTACGATAGCCGAATACCGGAACGCCCATTGTTTCCAGATATTCCAAAGTTTTAGACAGATCGAGGATAGCTTTGGCTCCGGCCGATACCACGATCACCGGATGGCGGGAAAGCTCGATCAGATCGTTGGAAACATCAAATGAATTTGCTGCCTGACGATGCACACCTCCGATGCCGCCGGTGGCAAATAACTTGATGCCAGCCCAGGCAGCAATTCTCATCGTGGCTGCCACTGTTGTTGCTCCTGTCTGTTTTGCAGCCAGAACTCTGCCAATATCGCGGCTGGAAACTTTGGCGATGCGTTTTCCGGTTGCCAGAATATCCAGTTCATTACCATCCAATCCAACCTGAATAAAGCCGTTCATCAGACATATCGTGGCAGGTGTAACACCCATTTGGCTGGCAGTGTTCTCCAGTTTTTCAGCAACGTGCAGATTCTGCGGATAGGGCATTCCATGAGCGATAATGGTGGATTCCAGGGCTACGATCGGACGTCGGTGATTAATCGCTTCCGCCACACTGGTACTGAGTTTGAGATATTTATTGAATGCTTTCATGATTATTTCAGAAACTCCACTTTCATTGTTTTCACGCCATACGGGATCAAGCCGATTTCACGCGCTGCGGCTTTAGAAAGATCGAGATCCCTTCCTTTCACAAATGGACCGCGGTCATTAATCCTCACTATCACAGATTTTTCGTTATCCTCGTTTGTAACCCGCAATTTAGTACCAAATGGCAGAGTTTTGTGAGCAGCAGTAAGCTTTTCCATATTGAATGTTTCGCCGTTCGCTGTGGGACGCCCATGGAACTTTTCCCCATAATAGGAACAGACCATGTACTGAATGTTTCCCTGTTTTACCTTGGTTTCATATGTTTCTGAATTCTGGCTGCTGAAAGTTCTGTGAACCTGCCGACCGCTTTTGCCTTTGGTCGTATAATGATTTCCTGAACTGCAATTCAGCAGAAACGCTGAAGTTAAAATTATTATCAATCCTCTCAAATTATCCTCCCAAGATCATCATCCAAAGCCACTATATCTTTCTGAAACCGCAGCAAATTTGCAATCTGACAGTAATTTGTCCATTATTTTTTCAGGTTGACAGAAAAACTTCCAAAAACAACGTGAATTTAAAAATAATTTAGGATTTATGATGAAAGAGACGATTACAGATTATTTTATCGAGTTGGCAATGATCGACAGTGAGTCCAAAGATGAAAAAGAGATCGCCGAAAAGCTGGCAGCCGATCTGACTGAACTGGGCGGCACAGTTAGATTTGATCAGGCACATCAAGTAACGGGCGGCAATGTGGGTAATTTGATAGCCCATTTTGATGGAGAAATAAAAAAACCGCCGATCATGTTTTGTGCTCACATGGATACCGTCACGCCCGGCAAAGGCGTCAAACCGCAAATCAATGGAAATATTATTACCAGCGATGGTTCAACAGTTTTGGGGGGCGATGATAAATCCGGTGTGGCAGAAATCATCTGGGCGATAAAAGAATTAAAAGAATCCAGAGAAAAACACGCCCCTGTGGAAGTGCTTCTCACTGTATCGGAAGAGATCGGTCTTTTGGGAGCAAAATATCTTGATTTTACGATGATCCATTCTAAGATCGGCTATGCCATGGATGGGCATGATGTCGGCAGCATTGCTCTGGCTGCTCCCAGCCAAAACAGTTTGAAATTTGTAATTCACGGTCTGGAAGCACATGCCGGAGTAGATCCGGATAAAGGGCTCAATGCAATTAAAATAGCTGCAGAGGCAATCACGGCAATGCCTTCCGGACGCATCGACGGCGAGACGACCTGCAATGTGGGAATGATAAAGGGTGGTAAGGCGACTAATATAGTGCCGAATCTGGTGGAAATTAAAGCGGAAGTGCGTAGTCATGATGAAACAAAATTAAAAAAAGTTACTTCTCAAATGACAAAAGCTGTGCAGGATACGGTTGCCAGATATCATTTGAATGGCACACCTGCTCGAGTTGATATTAAAGTGGCAGAAGAATACAAAGCTTTCCAGCTTTTGGAAGAAAATACTCCGGTTCAGCTTGCCAAACAGGCATCCAGAAATCTTAATCTTAACTACAAACCATACATTAATGGGGGCGGCAGCGATGTCAATATCTTCAACCAAAATGGAATGAAAATGGCAATTGCCGGTTCGGGCATGGACAAGGTTCACACGGTAAAAGAACAGCTCAAGATCAGTGATTTGGAAAACGGAGCTAAATGGGTGAAAGAAGTAATTCGTGTATATTCGGAGATTTAGATGAAACAATTGGCAATAGTTGGTTACGGTCAAATGGGAAAACTCATCGAGCAGTTGTCTTCTCAGTTCGATTTTAGCATCTGCGCAGTAATCGACCCACTTGTGAACACCGAACTGACCGATCCAGACTTGGATAAAGCTGATGTCTGTATCGAGTTCAGCACTCCAACTGCCGTAGTGAAGAATCTGGAGAAACTCATTCAAATGAAGAAGCATGTAGTTTGTGGCACAACAGGCTGGCAGCAGCATTTAGCTCAAATCCAAAAACTGGTCAAACAAAATAATACCGGTTTACTCTATGGTTCAAATTTTTCCTTCGGCATGAATCTTTTTTATCAAATCGTGCTCCAAAGCTGCAAATTGATGAACAGCGCAGAAGGATATGATCCTTTTGGGTTGGAATATCATCATAAAAGAAAACAAGACAGCCCTTCCGGAACAGCCCGTCTTTTAAGCGACATCGTTCTAAATAATATCACGCGAAAAGCAACTGCGCAATTTGAGAAATTGGATAGAAAGATTGAAAATCAGGAATTTCATTTTGCCAGCCTGCGGGCAGGAGAAATTCCCGGCACTCACTTGATCGGTTTTGATTCTGAATCTGATACGATCGAATTGAAACACACGACTCGAAACCGCAACGGTTTGGCTATCGGAGCTCTGAAAGCAGCACAATGGTTAGAAGATAAAAAAGGTTTATTCAATTTTAGCGACATCTTTCAGGAAATTCTGAGATACTAAATGAAACTCGATTTCTTTAAAATGCAGGCTCAGGGAAATGATTATATTTTTTTCGATTTCTCTGATAATCAAACTCCGGATATTGATTTTCCCAAGCTTGCCAGGAAGCTCTCCAACCGACATTTCGGTATCGGTGGCGATGGCATAGTTTTAATCGAAACGAGAAGAGACCGAGATGCAAAAATGAGGATTTTCAACGCTGACGGCAGCGAAGGTAAAATGTGCGGATCAGCGTTACGCTGCCTTGTTTCCTACCTGGCACGTAAACAGAATAAAACAAAATTCGAAATCGAGACTGCTTCCGGCATTAAATATGGACAAGTTCTAAACGAAGCCGCAGATGAGATTAAAGTGAATCTGGGCAAAGCAAAATTCCTGCAGGATGAACCGATAGTCGTTTGCGGTTTCGAAGGATATCTGGTCAATATCGGTAACGATCATTTTGTTACTTTCCTGGAAAAATTAACACCTGATCTGACTCGAAACTACGGAGCTGTCATTCAAGCCGATCCGCATTTTGCCGATAGCATAAATGTAAATTTCGTGCAGTTAAAAAATCCTGAAAAGATAGAAATCAGGTTTTGGGAACGCGGTAGCGGTGAAACTTTGGCCTGCGGAACCGGAGCTGCTGCATCGGTTTTTGCCGGATTTCATAAATTCGCACTTTCCAACCACGTGAAAGTGACCGTTCCCGGTGGAGAAGTCGATGCTTTCTTGGATGGACAAAATGTTTTTTTGTCTGGAAAGGTTGATTTTGTTTTTCGAGGTTCGATAGATTTATGAAGTTTGTGATCATCTTGATCTTCATTTGCTTACTTGGCAGCCTTTCTGCCCAAAATCCCTGGTTGGGAAGAGATAAGGTAACTCATTTTGCTGCAAGCACTTTTCTTACTTGCTGGAATTTTGGTGTAAGTTATGATTATGGGCAGCAGAATAGAAAAGACAGTTTAATTTTTTCTGTAAGCTTGACAACAATACTGGGCATGGGAAAAGAATTCAGTGATAAGAATATTTTGAAAACAGAATGGAGTTGGCACGATATTGTTTATAATTTAGCGGGAATCGGTGCCGGTTTGATTCTGATCAATAATATGAGGTAATTATGGAAATTGATAACGTAGCAATAATCGAAAGCATTGGTGCATATTTGAAATCTCTGCGACAGCAGAAAAAACTTTCCCTGGAACAGATCTCGGAAACTACCCGCATCAAAGTCCGTCTGCTGGAAGATATAGAAAATGACATCTTCACAAATCTGGGCGGACTCGGTTATGCTAAAGCAATGGTAATAAATTATGCTCGTCATCTGGGGGCTGATGAAACGAAAGTACTCAATCTTATCAACGAAAAATTCAGCCAAAAGCCGATGCACATATCTCGCGAAAAATCTATCCAACCCAGAAAAATAATGCTGCCTCAAAATATATTTGGAATTTTCCTGCTGATAGTAATAATAGCAGCACTCACAAGCTTGGTAATCTATCTTTACAAAAACGATATCATCACCTGGCCGCCTTTCCAGAAGATTGAATCAAAAATTGATGTTAAACAGGATATTTTCGTTCCGGACACTACTTCTACCCTGCAAAAATTACGTTCTCAACCTGAACCCGAATATGAATCCAGTATCAATCAACACGCCCTTTTGGATACAACCGACTATCTGAATGAATTAATGTTCAAGAACAAGAACAGTCCTTTGAATTACGAAGAATGACCAGAATTTATACCGAGCTTGTTTAATTCTGAGACCTTCGAAAAGCACTGTCGAAAGACGAGGGTCAATAATATGACATATCGTAAAATCCAATTCACCCATCTTCTGCCTTCCGTTCTCAAACCAGCACGCTACATCGATCAGGAATTGAATAGCTTAAATAAAACGCCATCGAAAACTACTGTAAATTTCTGCCTGGCTTTCCCGGATCTTTATGAAGTTGGATTTTCGCATCTGGGCTTGAAGATCTTGTATTCGATTTTAAATAGAGAATCAGATGCGATGGCAGATCGAGTTTACTGCCCCTGGCCGGATTTCGGCAAACTTCTGCAGGAAGAAAATCTGCCATTATTTGGAATTGAATCATCCGTTGTCCTAAAGGATTTCGATGTGATCGGCTTCACGTTGCAAAGTGAATTAACTTTCACTAATGTTCTGTACATGCTGGATCTGTCGCAGATCCCTTTAAGATCTAAAGATAGAATAGAAAGCGATCCGCTCATTCTGGGTGGAGGTCCCTGCGCTGCAAATCCAATTCAGATGTCGCAGTTTTTTGATGCTTTTTTGATCGGGGACGGCGAAGATGCAATTCTGGAGATCAAGGATTGCCTGAAGCAAAATAAGAATAATTCCAGAAAAGAGAAATTGAAAGCGCTGCAAAAGATTGAAGGTGTTTTCGTTCCTGACCTGCAAAAAACAGGGATGAAGATAAAAGCACGCAAATTCATGGATTTTGATAATCCTGATAAAATGCATACAGATCAGTTAGTTCCGTGGGTAATGCCGACTCATTATCGTTATGTGAGCGAGATTATGCGGGGGTGTTCACGAGGCTGCCGATTTTGTGCTGCCGGGTATTTTTACCGTCCGGTGCGGGAACGAGATGCCAGCCAACTGGTGGAAAACCTGATAAAAGAAGTGAACAAATATGGTTGGCAGGAAGCGGCTTTAACTTCACTTTCTTCCAGCGACTATAGCTGCATCAAACCACTTTTGCAGGAAATTTATAGTAAGATGGAAAAAGCCAGTCTTTCGCTGCCTTCGCTGCGGGCGGACAGCATTGATGATGAACTGACCATGCTGATGAATGCGATGCGGCAAACCGGGCTTACGGTAGCACCGGAAGCAGGCAGCCAGCGACTGCGCAATATCATAAATAAAAATATTACTGAAGAAGAAATTTTGGTAAGCGTGGAAACTGCCTTGAAAAACGGCTGGCAAATCATAAAGTTCTACTTTATGATCGGTTTGCCCCACGAGACAGAAGAGGACATTCAAGCTATCATCGATCTCATCTTCAAGATAACACGAATTTCCGGCAAAAGACTGCAGATCAATGTGACGATTTCTCCATTCGTTCCCAAGCCGTTCACTCCATTCCAGTGGGCAGCTATGGAAAATAAAGACGATCTGATTCATAAAGCGAAGTGGATCAAAAATGCTTTTTCTAAATATCGTTTTATAAAAATTAAATACCATGAAGTCGATTCTTCCTTTTTGGAATGCGTGATCGGAAGAGGTGATGAAAAAGTCGGAGAATTGATTTGGCAGGCATATCGAAACGGCGTTTTTTTCGATGGGTGGAGCGAGCACTTTGACTTTGCCAGGTGGCAGCAGGCAGCCGAAGATATTGGTTTGAATTGGAAAGATTACACTGATCAGATTCATCTGGATGCTGTTCTAGTCTGGCATGATATCGATCTGGGAATATCCGAAAAATTTCTGAAAGCAGAATGGCAAAGAGCTGAAAAAGAAAACACGTTATCAGACTGCCGCGATGGAAATTGCAACGGTTGCGGACTTTGCGTGGGAGAAATCCAACCGAAATACACAAAACCGATTGAGCCTAAACCGATCGAATTCAAAGAAATAATTAACGATAATCGCCCCAATATTCATTACCGGGGCTTCTTCAGCAAAATGGGCAAACTGAGTTATGTGACCAATCTCGATCTGGTGCGCATGATCTACAACATGTTCCGGGCAACCGATCTGCCGATTTCCTATTCTCAGGGCTACAACGTGCGTCCAATGGTCAGTTTTGGTCCACCATTGTCTTTGGGAGTGCAGGGCAAAAATGAATATTTCGATTTTGTGTTGAAAGAACTCACCGACACAGAATATCTTTTCGACACTTTGAACAAATCCATACCCAGAGCTCTGCAATTAAAAGATATCGTTCTACTCACCGATAAAAAAATGCGAGCAATGGAATATTACAAATACGAAGAAGTAACAGTAAAACCGCCGGCAGAATATTTTGACAGATTCCAAGCTAAAACTGCTGAATTTCAAGAAGTAGATGAATTCCTTTTCAGCCGTATCCGTAAAGGCAGAGAACAAACCAGAGACTTAAAACCGTTGATCAAGAAAATCGAGTGGAATTGTGCCCAGCTTTCAGTGGTCAAAACTGTAGTTGGAGCCAGTATTTTTGATGTTCTGGAACATGTTTACCAGATCGAACGTTACGAAACAAATCGGTTTGAGATTGTTAGGGAAAGGTTGGTGACGACAATTTAACCGCTAAGTTCGCCAAGATGCAAAAAAAGCAAAACCTTGAAAAGTCTTCTTCCTGTTATTCTTCCTGTTTAGCACTTTCAAGGTTATCTGAATTTCAAGATTCACTCTGAAAGTGTCGATTGCGAGAATCTGCAAACGAGACCTTTTCAGAGTGGAATTGGACTTGTCCCAAGAACGAAGTTTGGGGTAAGAACAATACGAGGTTTTTCCGGTTATTACATTAATCCTTTGCTTAAAGGCAGTTCCGGTATTTCGTCCCCCTTCATAAGGGGAAATCAAAGGGGGGGTCAAACTGATAATTGATCTGATTTACCCCCTCTGTTCTGCACTTACCAAGGGGAGATTATCCCAATATCTCTCCCAATTTCTTCTTATCAAGATTCTGCACGATCGCAGTCAGCAGTTTAATCAATTCATCGAAATCATCCAGACTGCTCAGGCAATTGTGGCTGTGAGCATAGCGCACCGGAATTCCCAGAACGATCGTGGGAATTCCCCGCTTTGCCACATGGAATTGTCGTCCGTCTGTGCCGCCACCTTTACGAACTGTAAGCTGAATATTGATATCATTTTCTTCCGCCAGATCAGCCACGAAAGTTTTCAATTTCGGATTCACGATCATGGTGGGATCGAAGATGCGCACATGAGCGCCTTTGCCTACACCGGTTTGGGAAGTGAAGGGAATGCCGGGAATATCGTCTGCCGGAGCACCTTCCAGCACAAAACACACGTCTGCATCAGTATAATTTGCCAAAGTCTGCGCACCACGCGTGCCGACCTCTTCCTGCACGCTGCCCACACAGAGAATTGTGTTCGGGTGTTGCATTTCTGATGCAATTTTGCCGATCTCGATCACAGCTGCTACTCCGGCTCTGTCATCAAACGCCTTGCTCATCATCTTGCGTTTTTGCTCATCATAATGAAAATGCGGAACGGGTACGATCTCATCGCCCAATTGAACACCAAAATCGTTTTCCACTTCTTCTTTGGAATCTGCACCGATATCCACGAACATATTGTCCAGTTCCGGCTTGGCATCTTCCCTGTTTTTGAGAAAATGCACCGGAACAGCACCGATAACTCCCGGATATTTTTCACCTTTGGAATTGATAACTTCTACCGGAGAAGACAGCAATGTATTGGGATTCCAGCCGCCGATATTTTGCATTTTGATAAAGCCGCCGGGCAAAATATCAGCTACGATAAAACCGATTTCATCCATATGTGCAACAAACATGATCTTTGGATTTTTAATGGTTCCTTTCAGTTCAAACGTGCAGGAGCCCATATTGTCTTGGGAATGTTCAGAAATATCTCCCAGTTCTTCCTGCATTATCCTGGCAATTCTCTGTTCATTACCGGAGATTCCGGCGGTCAACGTCAATTTCTTCAGCAGTTCGATCCTATCCATTTCCACCTCTTTCAAGCCGCTTTCCATCTGGAAACAACTCTAATATTTTTTTTTAATTTGATTGATTTGAAAAAGTTGATAAACGTCAAGTGGAAAAAAAGATGAAAGGAGAAAAGGTGAAAGAAAATAATAGAAAAATCGAAACTGGAGTTTCTTTAAAAGATGATGTTCCCAAACAGAATTTAGGAACAAGAAATAATAACCTGCCCTTTCACGGGTAGGATGAAGAGAGGTTTTTCCCAAAAAACAACTCAGGGTAAAAAAACCTGCCAGGTTTTCGAAACCCGGCAGGTTTAAATGCTTCATTCTTCTTGCTGCTTCTCATGTTCTCCTCTTTTTCAAGAGAGGAGACAGCAGATGTGAGTTAAAGAGTTTACACCTTCTCCACCCTCTTCACAAATTTTTGCGTCGTCAGAAAGTAGAATGCCGGGATCATGAACAACGTCATGATGGTAGAGACGATCAGTCCGCCGATACTGACGATTCCCAGCGGCTGCCGCATCTCAGCTCCGGCAGAACCGATTCCCACTGCCATTGGCAGCATTCCCATAATGATGGCGATCGTACTCATCAGGATCGGTTTGAATTTGGTGGGACAGGCTTCCAACAGCGCATCATGAGTGGATTTGCCCTCTTCGCGCAGCATCTGGGTGTAATCCAGCAGCAGGATCGCCGCATTCACCACAATTCCCAGCAGCATGATCACTGCCATCATGGAAACCATACTAAAGATCGTGCCGGTGATATGCATGATCCACAGTACACCGATCAGTGCCAGCGGCAGGGTCATCAAGATCAGGATGGGCTTGGTGAAACTTTCCAGAATGGCAGCCAGCAGCATGTAAGTGAGCAAAATAGCGATCAGGAAAGCTTTTCCCATCTCGCGGTTATTTTCTTCCATCATTTCGCTGGAGCCGCCCCAATTAAAACGATAACCTTCCGGCAGATCAAATTCATTCATTGCTTTGCGGATGCTGTTTACCACATCTCCCTGGGCATAACCGATAGCCACGCCGGCGGTGAATTGAATAGATTTGAATTTGTCACGATGTACTATTTTGGTGGAACCTTTGGTAAATTCCAGATCGGCAAGCTGCGAAAGCCGGAAAGCTCCTGCCTGCGTGATCACGGGAATATTCCTGATCTTATCGGGCGTATCCACCGAAGTATCTTTGAGCGATAGCTTCACGTCATATTCATTGCCTTCTTCCCGGTATTTGGTGGCAACGATTCCTTCCACTCCCGAGCGCAGTGTGAGCGCCAGATCATAGATTGTAAGCCCGTTGGCAGCCAGCATTTCCCGCTTGGGAATTAGTGTGATCTCCGGTTTTCCGGCACGCAGATTGTTATCATAATTGATCAGTCCGGGAATGGTTTTGGTCTTTTCCACAAATTCGCCGGTCAGGGATTTCAGCACTTCCAAATCCTGACCCTGCAGATAGAATTCCACAGCCGCACCCGGTCCGCCGCCGGTGGAGGAAGAAACCGCTACTTTTAGCTTGGCATTGGGAAGATTGGAAAGATCGCGAATAAATTTATCCGCCATTTCCTCGCTGGAAAATTCCCGCTCCTTCACGTCAACCAGCTTCACGTTGATGGAAGCCAGATTCACGCCTTCATCGATGAAACCCTGCGATCCCAGAGTGGAAAGCAAGTGTTTCACTTCCTCGTATCGGGAAATTCTATTTTCAATTACCTGATAAACCTGTGCTGTCTCTGCTAGGTTATATCCTTCCGGCAATTCAAAATTGATCTGAATATTCCCCTCATCGGTCATCGGCATAAATTCAAATCCCATACGCGGACCCAGAAATCCCAGCGTTCCAATGAAGATAACGAAGGAAATTACAACTACTGCCAGAGCACGCCATTTATTCTTGATGAAATGCGCCAGAATTTTGCCGTAGCCTTTTTCCCATTTATGGAACATCGCTTCCATTTTATCGCCGAGAGGATTTTTCTTTTTCTTTTGGGGAATCAGCAAAGATGCCATCATCGGTGTGATGGTGAAAGAAACCAGCAGCGAGAAAATGGTGGCGAAAACAACTGTGAGAGCAAATTCTCGAATGAACTGTCCGGCGATCGTCTGAATCATTGCCAGCGGCAGGAAAACCACGATATTGGTGAGCGTGGAAGCAAGCACAGCCACCGTGATCTCAGCAGTTCCGCTATCAGCTGCCACGCGGCGGGAATGTCCCATTTCCTTGTGCCGGAAGATGTTTTCCAACACCACCACCGAGTTGGTCACCAGAATTCCCACCGAAGTGGAAAGTCCCATTAAGGAAAGAATATTGAGGCTGAAACCAGACCATTGCAGCGCCATGAAAGTGGAAATGATGGAAGTGGGCATGGCAATGGCAACAATGAGAGTGGAACGCAGATCGTGCAGGAAGAACAGCAGCACGATTCCGGTGAAAATAATGCCCAACAGCACATTGTTCAAAGTGTCCCTCACCGAATCTTCGATGAAGCGGGAAGAATCGTCCACGATCTCCAGTTCGGCTCCGGCAGGAATCTCGTTTTTGATAGATAACATCGCTTTGCGTACATCCCGGGCAATATTCACCGGATTTCCTTCGGAGGTTTTCACGATGCTGATACGCACGATATTGTCGTTGCTGATCTTATCCAGATTATTATAATAAACTGAACGTTTCCTGATCTCTTCGCCGGCATCTCTTACTTCTGCCAGTTGCTGCAGTTTTTTCTTTCCGAACCAGGTGGGAATTTCCAGTTCTTTCAGTTCCTCTATCGCATTTAACTGCCCGGTCAGCCGCACCGAATATTCCTGATCTTTCTGCTGAAACTGCCCGCCCGGCATATCCATATTATGAGCAGCCAGGATCTGGGCAAACTGCGGTAGTGAGATCATGTTCTGGAAGACGACTTTATCATCGAATTTCACCTGAATTTCGCGCTTTTGACCACCGGTGATATTGACATTTGCCACGCCTTGGATCTGTGAAAAACGGTCTTTCAGTTGTTTATCGGCGATCTCGAAAAGTTCGCGACCGCCCAAAGTGCCGCTCAGCACCAGGTCCATGATCGGCTGAGCGCCCATGTCGAATTTACCTATCGTCGGCTTATCGATCTCGCTGGGCAGCTCATTGATGATGGCATCGACTTTCTGCGTGACTTCCGCCGTGGCTACATCCACATCTTTGGTCAGTTCAAAGCTCATGATCACCAGCGAAACATTATCCAGCGAATAAGATTCGATATAGTTGATATTGCTGATCGTGGAAACCGCATCCTCGATCTTCTTGCTGATCTGGGTTTCGATCTCAGCCGGACCGGCTCCCGGATAGATCGTCTGGATCGTTACGAACGGCAGATCAGCTTTGGGCATCAGATTGATGGGCAATCCCAAAAATGCCATAATTCCAAACACGACAAATACCAGAATGATCATCGTTGTCATCACCGGTCTGTTTATTGATACTTTTGATAAAAACATAATTTACTCCGTAAATGCTAAGTGCATGGGACAAAGAGCAAAGTGCTAATTGCCATTAATCACTTTTACTTTTGCCCCATCATTCACCAGATTCAAGCCTTTCACAATAATTTGATCGCCGGCAGAAATACCTGACACGATTTCGAAAGTACCGTTTTCCTGTCCGGTTTGAATGTAGGATTTCACTGCTTTTCCGTTTTCCACTTTGAACACATAGATGCCATTTTGACCATCTTTCACGCTGGCGCGTTCCAAAATGAAAGCAGATTTATTCACATAGGTCTGGATGGCAATTTCGCCGATCACGCCGCTTTTGCAGAGATTTCGGGAATTATCAAATTCCAGATCGACGCCAAAGGCATTATGCGCCATATCCATAGCGATAGCAACTTCGGTGACTTTGCCTTTTAAAATAATATCATTCCAGGCGGCAGTTGCTTTCTGTCCGGTTTTGATCTGGCAGACTTCATCTTGAGTTGCCCAGATGCGAGTTTTCATTTTATCGGTTTGAGAAATGATCGCCAGCACGGTTTCGGAATGCACGCCATCGGTTTCCCGCACACTGACGGAAGTGACGTATCCAGCGATGGGAGCACGCACTTTCAGCATTTGCAGCACGGCATCCAGATTGGCTTTGGCAACTTTGTACTGCGTTTCCACGCCATCCAGATCCTGCCGGGAAATACCGCCTTTATCATAGAGATTTTTCATGCGGTTGTAAGTGGCTTCTGCCAGATCGAATGCCGCTTTTGCCTGCGTCAGTTGACCGGCTGGAGCATCTTCGGGGAATTCGAACATCACCTGATCTTTTTCCACATAATCGCCCACTTTCACGTGCACTTTTTCGATCCTGCCACCGATCATCGCCGAAGCTGCCGATTGACGCATGCCTGTGAGGGTGGCATTGTAAGTTAGTTCTTTCACGAACGTTTCGGGCTGCATCGCCTGCACTTCCACTGGAATTCCCTCTTCTTTGTAGATCTGTTCCATATTCTTGGATTCTGCTTTTTCCTGGCGGGCACAGCCCAGGAAAAGCATCGTCGTTATCACTAACAGGATAATTAATTTTGATCTCATTTTTTTATCTCCGTTTATTTTATTAAATTCATTTTCTCTCTGAGGAATTCTCTCAAATTTTCTCATGAAGAGTCTCCTGAAATTCTTTTGGCTTTATTTTTCCTACGACGTGAGATTCTTCCAAAAAGTAATGAAGAACACACCCCGTCAGCTTCGCTGCCACCCCTCTTTTTAGAGGGGAATTTGTCAGAAAGACGATTTTGATTTTTCATTACAATTCTCTGCCCATAGCTTTCAGCATTTTTTTATGTGAAACGAGCGCTGAATATCTGGCATTCATGAAACTCAGTTTGGCAGCTTTCAACTGCAATTGCGCATCGATCACTTCCAGTTGATTGGAAACCTGAATTTCATACCGTGCATTGGCAATATCAAGTCCTTTTGTTGCTAGTTCCACGTTACGATTTTGCGTGTTGACCTTTTCCAGATCTGCCTGCAGCTGCCAGTAGGAATTGCGCACATCCAGCTCGATCATTTCCTGCAAAGTGCGATGATCGAGTTCGGACTGTTTGAGTGAATGCCGGGCTTTTTTGATCTTGGAAGAATTGGAAAAACCGGTGAACAGCGGCATGGAAAATCCGATGCCCACCGAATAGGAACTTCCCCAGTCATCGCTTTCGATCTTCTTTTCGTCCGCACCAAAATAAGTATAATCGGCGGTGATGCCGATATTGGGCAGGAAGTTTCCCTTTTCGTAGCGCAGCATCACTTTATTCACATTCACTCCGATCTCGGAAAGTTCCAGTTCCATGCGGTTCTGCAGCGCTTCCTGAACTGCTGTGTCCAGATCGATTTTTTCCATTTTCGGCAAAACGATCTCATCGCTCAGCAGCAGATCTGTTTCCGTAAGATTGAGATGGTTGGCAAAGCTTTCCATTGCCAGCCGGGCATTTTTTTCCGCTTCCAATACTTCCGGCTCCAGCTTTTTTACTTCCAGTTCAGCCCGCAAATTGTCATATTCCGAAATCAAGCCTTCCTCATACATATCCTGCACCTGCTGATAATAGAGATTGGCAAAGCTCAGAGCTTCCTGCTGAATTTCGGCAACTTCGGCAGCCAGCTTTGTTTTGTAATAAAGATCGATGGTGTCGAAAATGAGATTCTGCTCTTCCAGCCAGTAGCGCTGTTCCTGCAGGTGATAGAGCTTGCCGGCGATGTTGATGCCGTTGATCAGCTTGCCGCCCATGAAGATGACCTGACTGAGTGAGACCGTTCCTGCCAGTGAATATTCATCAGTGGTGCGGGAAGGCAGGAATGAAGCGAAGCCGTTATCTATGTAGCCGGAAATCAGGCTGTCGTTAGAAGTGGCGGTATTATCGAGCATATTGGTTAAACTGGGCAGGCTGGGAATAGCAGAATCCGGAAGTCTGGTATAACTGTATTGATAACCGCCGGAGAGCGAGATCTGCGGCAGCAGGTTGCCGCGCACATTATTGTATTCCTGGCGGTATTTGCCCACTTCCTCCCGTGCTTTCTGCAGGGTTTTGTTGTTTTCTCTAGCCAATTCCACGCTTTCCTGCAAGGTTAGATTGCGCATTCCAGACAGCGAAAGCGAGAGGATCAGCAGAAAAATTGATATTAAACTTTTGCTCATGAAATCTCCTATTCTATAGTCCGTCATTCTGGATAAACTCCCCTCTACCAGATTTATAAGCCTCTGGCTTAGGGGTGCGGCCAGCCAAAGGCTGGTAAACTTTAGCCGTGGGGTGTGTATAACATGCTTTTCTTGGAAAGAATCTCACTATGATAAAAGATGTGAAGCTGAAAGAATTTTCATGAGATCCTTCGTAAGTTAAGCTGGAAGATACTTCAGGATGACGATTTATTTTTGATATGTTCATTATTCGATTCCTTTGAAAATCACTTCGATGGCGGTGTCGATCATCTCGTCGATATCCCAATTGGCATCTTCCAGAAAGCGTCCCACAAAAGTGCCGTAGGTCACGCCGAGGATCATCAGCACCAGAGAGTCGCTCAATTTAAAAGAAACTTTGTGATTCTTGATGCCCTGCTGGATAATTTCCTTCACCAGGCAGAAGTCGCTTTCCAGAAGTTTCTGTTTATTTTCTTCCAGAAACTTCTGAGCGCGCAGGGGCAAGCCCTCTTTTTCGAAGAGTTTCATGAAGGGAAGATTCTGGCGCATGATGTTTATCTTCATCTTCATGTAGGTGCGCAGTTTTTCTTTCACGTTTTCCGCTGCATCCACCGCCTGACGAAGCTGCAACTGAAATTCGTTTACTTTGGTCACGATCATCTCTGCCAGCAGCTCTTCTTTATTTTTGAAATAGTAGTAGAGAGCTGTTTTCTGAATGCCACACTCATGCGCAATATCATCCAGCGTGATCTTTTCTATGCCGTATTTGAGGAAGGCATGCTGCGCAGCCGACAAGATCTCTGCCCGTCTATCCATCGTTCCTCCTTTCGGTTTTGAACTTTTTATTCATAAGTTCAAAAATTTATAGCAGGAATTGGCGTCAATCTTTAATTTGAATTTTTTATTAAAATGTTCAAATTATGGGGACAACTAATTTTGTCGAACTTTTTCAATAGAGTTTTCTGGTGTGGGAAATGCTGGAAACCGTTGAAACGGTTATTATTATCTTTCAGGTCGCTTCTGTTCCACCAACTTAAGTTGGTGGTTAATGGGATGGACGGTGTGCCCTGTCCACCAACTAAAGTTGGTGGTTAATGGGATGTGCGGTGTGCCTTGTTTACACCAACTGACCCGGTGAAATTGTAGAGATTTCACAGGTTAAAAAGCCGGTGGTTAATGGGATGGGTGGTGTGCCCTGTTCCACCAACTGAAGTTGGTGGTTAATGGGATTGTTGGCATCCTAACTTTCTCATTAAACACCAGTTTTAACTGGTGGTAAAAAACTATCTCAGCTCACTCTCTAACCGTTTCAACGGTTTCTCGATACTTCTTTTGACTCGGACGATCCCACCGGCTCAAGCCGGTGGTTAATGGGATGGGTGGTGTGCCCTGTTCCACCAACTGAAGTTGGTGGTTAATGGGATTGTTGGCATCCTAACTTTCTCATTAACCACCAGTTTTAACTGGTGGTAAAAAAATATCTCAGCTCACTCTCTAACCGTTTCAACGGTTTCCCGATACTTCTTTTGACTCGCCCAGCTGCCGCCGGATAGCCAAATAGTCATTATCCTAATCCCTGATACAACGTACTGAAAACCCGTAGTGCTTATTGCTGCTGAAGCGGTACACTTCGGTGAGATCGTAATAGAGAATGCGGTTCCAGGCGAGGTAAGTATTGCTCTCTGTAGCCGACCAGAAGGAGCCGTAGTTGCCCAGACCGTAGAAATTACCATCGCAGTTGCAGCGGTACCCTCCCGGAAGGAAACTGAAGCCGCTGCTGCCGAATTCGGGGTCATTTTTCAATGCTCCATCATTCCATAAATCATAGCTGCCGGCTAGTTTGCTGCCTTCATTAGTACCTCGCCAGCCTGTGCTGTTTGCCTGCTGTTGGCTCATGCCAAGATACATTTCCAGTTCCATTATCTCTGCATCAGAGGGAATATGCCAGCCTTCCGGCGCTATACCTCTTAGGTCATCTACAGCATACCAGTTGTAAAGAGCGCCATAAGTTTCTGCATTAGCCGGATCATTGTCATAGTAACAATAAGCGCCGCTGGAAAGTCCTGCCCATTGAGTATTATCAGTTACATGTGGAATCGGGTCGCCGTTGCGGTAATGCGTCACTTTCAGGTTTTCGATCATCCATTCCTGGTCACCGATTATTAACGTCTGATAGACATTACCGTCGATGTCGGTGACTGTGCCAGTTCCCCCGCCATTACCAAAAGTTATACTCGTAATTTCACTAAGTTCAAATTCCTGACTTCCGGATGTTGTATGAACAGTCATCGTTGTTGCAAAAATTACAGAAACTATTGCAACTATCGCTAACATTAGTATTATCTTTTTCATTGTTTTCCCCTCCTATTTCAGCATTAACATTTTGTTCGTTTTTTGATTTCCGTTAACAGAAATCTTATAGAAATACATTCCGCTTGAAACTTGCTGTTCGTTATCATTTTTCCCGTTCCAAACAATGGAATGACTGCCTGCTTCAAGATTTTCATTTAAAAGAGTTTTTACCTTTTGTCCTTTTACGTTGAATATCTTAACTGCTGTTTTTCCATTTTCCGAAATTTCAAATGAAATCGTTGTTTCAGGATTAAAAGGGTTGGGATAGTTTTTCAGAAATTCGATTGGAATCTGACTTACAAATTCCACCATTTCTTCAACTGATACATCGCCAAAAGTGATCTGTTCAATTTCTGATGTATCAAATTCAACTGTTTCTCCACTACTTAAATTGATTGTCATTGTTTCTGATAACAACAATGAACTTATCAAAATAATGAGAAGAGTTATCATGTTCTTCTGCATTTTTCCCTCCGTAATTTTTCTGTTTCCTAAAACTTACTGAGACGAAAGTGGTTAAAGGGATGATAATTGTCAAAGAAAAGAAGGCTAAAGTTGAAAGGCAAAAGTAAAAAGATCAAAGGAAAAAGGATAAAGGTAACACAACAAGAAACCAGTAAGCGGAATTCTTTTTGATTAGCCACGTGCTTCTTGACCCGTGAAATTCTTTAGGAATATTTCACTTGGTCAGCTCGTGGATTAAAATTCAAGATTATGACTCCGGGATTTATCCCACCAATTATTGAAAGGGCTGAAAACCCAATACTTGTTTGTTATCCATTTCCACGAGATGAATCTCGTGGCAATTCAGTTCCTTCGTGTTGCTTTGCCTGTCTCGCCGAAGTGTACGAAAGCAGACGCCCTTCGTGGCTGGTAACTAATTCACCAGTGACCAATGACCAATAACGATTGACGATTGACCAATGACAAATAACCCGGCTTCGTTTTCAAATTCGCCGTGGCAGGCCAATTCATAAAAGATTTTCCCTTCGTGTCCCTTGTGTCTTTGTGGCTTTTGACTGAAATGCTGAATTACTCTTGCTGCTTAAACTCGAAATGCACATGCTCTCTGGTTTTAAAGGAATAGAATGTCAAAAAATTCATTAAATTTGAAATTGGATAACCTGGTTCGATGTAGAAGTAATCAAATCCAGCCAGCTTCTTTTCGGCTTGTTTATCTTTCAGCAGGTCGCTGTCGATCATCAGAACATGTTTTTCCGAATTTAAAGTATCGATGATGCTTTTCTGGTAGATAAAAGCCTGCACCTGTAGCGGATGCCGAATATCTGCGGAATCTCGCACAGCAGAAAAATACTCATAGTTTTCTTCGGTTGAAACCACCATAACTGGAATTTCGGGATGAAATGCTTCCACGATCCTGCCGGGAACATCTTCCATATTTTTATGTTCAAAATAGTGCTGAAGCTTGGTTGCACCGTCATAGATGAAATAGATCGCCACCAGAATCGAGGCGATCTGAGCGATCAGTTTCATAATCTTAACTCTGGAAAGCTGCCCGATGAAAGCCAGCGGAAACAGGTAAAGCGAAGTTCCGATAAAAAAACCTAAAAAGAGCAGCATGCCGCTGATCGCACCGCCCAGATCGACTGCATTGGAAAGCGCCATCAAAAAGGCAGGACAGAAATTGATGCCGGTGAGAATTCCCAGAATAAAAGCGCTTCTGGTAAGTTTAGTCATTTTGGGAATGCTGCAGTGTTTGGATTTTCGATGCGTACGAACTGCGGATAAGATCAAAAAGCCCGAAAGCAGAATGTAGGCGATGGCGGTGAAAAGTTCACGGTTTATCGCGCTGATCTGAGAACCGGTGTAACCGGCGATCGCTCCAAAAGCAAGGTAAGAGAAAAAGCGACCGGCAGAAATCTCCAGCACGGTGAATATGCTCTTCCCCATTTTCCTGTCTTCCGAAATGAGATAGGGCAGATAGATCGGTGTACAGGTCATCAGGCAGGTGGTGCCCAGCGTTAAACCAAGAGTGAAGCCTTTTGCTAAAATTTGGAACATATAAATCCTTTGTTTAGAAAATCAGGGTTGTGCCCAGCGAGATAATATTCTGACCGAATCTGGTTTCAAAATCGATGTATTCTGTTTTCAGCCAGATGGATTTGAGCGGAGAGAAGCAGTATTCGATCCGGGCGGAATATTGAGAGTAAAGTTCGGGAGCCAGTTTGGCTCCGCCGGAAAGATAAAGCTCACCGATCAGGATCTGATTGAATTCTCCAAAAACAAGATTTCCTTTATTTTCGGGATTATATTTGATTCCTGTCAGCACGAATGAATCCTGTATATACTGCGTAAGATAGCTGTATTTCAGATGAATACGCAGCAAATTGGAAACACGTAAAAGTCTGGATTGAGCTTCATCATAAATCGAGCGGTTCTTGTAAGAAACAAAGCCTGTCAGCGGAAAATGAAAGCGTCTGGTGTAGCGCAATTCTGTGAAAATATTATGAGTAAAAATCTCATCAATAGCATCAGAATTCAGATTGATATAAGAAACCCTGCCGGAAATCGAATTGAAAAAATCGAGACGATCATCATATTCCAGCCCGCCGCCCAGATCGGTTTCATTCAATTCCGAAGATTCATTCAAATCATTTTTGTGAGTGGCTTGGATGAAAAAACCCAGATTTTCAGTTGGCTTGAAAGTGAGCTTCCCAAAACCAAAAAGATCAAAATCGCTGGCAGATCTGCTTTCCCATTCATCTTCATCATCGTCTCCGGATTTGTCGTCATCATCATCTTCGGGAACGGCATATTTATATTCCAGATCTCGGAAGCTGTTGTAAATAGTGAGATTGAATCTGCCGAAATCCTGCTTGAAATGAACGATCGCAGTATTCACCATCTGCTGCTGCGTGTCATATTCAATTCCCGGGAGATTCAAAAAATTCGTCTCCTGTGCCTCGTAATAACGATTGTTCAATTGAAGCTTGAAATATGTAGATTTATACTGATAAAAGAGTTTTGCCTTGATCTCGTTGAACATAAATGAATTGCGCTGCTCGTGGCTTTTCTCGGAAAAGAAGGCTTCGTTGCGAACATCGAAGGAAAATTCGTGATTGATCCTGCCGGAAATTTCATGCAGGAATTGACCGCCGAATTTGCCGTTCGTTTTGATCTTATCAGCGTCTGCTGAAGCAGAAGTAACTATTTCGATGCTCTTTTGGGCATCGGTTGTGAAATAATTGAATGAAAGCTGCGACCAGTTTGTGAGAGCCGGAATCTGGCTGATCCCAAAAACTAATACGAGGAAAAAAATCATAAATCTCTTCATTTTCCCTCCTAATAGATCGCATCTTTTGGGCAGATCGCTATGCATTTGCCGCACTGATTGCACTTGGTTTGATCGATGACCGCTTTGCCGTCCGGTCCGAATTCTATTGCATCGACAGGACAAACCTGAACACATTTGCCGCATTCGTTGCAGGAAGTGCTGTCCACGTGATATTGAGGATTGCTTACTTTATCGCAGCCCACATAGACTAGCATTCCAAGTAGCAGCAGCCAGGGAATTAAACGTTTTAGAATTTTCATTTATTTTTCCTGATCGCATTGTAAGTGCAGGCTTGCACGCAGATTTCACAGAGTATGCATTTATCTGCATCGATTACTGCTTTGCCATCGATGATCTGCACAGCATCTACCGGGCAGACTTTTACGCAGTCTCCACAACCCACGCAGTCATTCGATTCCACAAAAATTCCGCTTTTGGAAATCGCCAGCATTGACGCCAGCAGGATAAAAACAGCAATCATCAAAACAATTTTCTTCATTATCTTTCCTTATTACAAAAACGACTGCATTGCTTAAAATCAAATAATTGATTTACTTCAAGGAAACTGATCAATACGCTACCACTGCCATGTATATCAAACCCCAGGGACAACTGCAATCGCCGCAGGCAATACATTGATCGGGATTGATATATTTATAACCCGGACCTTGATGTATAGCGCCCACCGAACAATCATTGATGCAGTTATTGCAGTTATGACAGGCTGCCGTGTTGATCTGATAAACGATTTTACCGGCAGGAGAATTGGAAACATTATTCCCATTTCCGGCATCATCGAAAGCTCTGATCGCAAAATAATAGATAGTGGCAGCATTCAGACCTGTCACATTACAGAACTGGCTGGATCCGGCAGGCAAAGGAGTCGGCGGATCGGGAAACAGATTTGCATTCTGCCAGTTAGCAGCTGTGATCGGCTGCTGGGAATATCTGATCTCATAATGATCGGCAGTTCCGATGCTCCAGTCATCACCGGGAGCCGTCCACTCGATCTTGATAGTGGAAAGATTTGAAGCATAACCGGCAAAAACAGTCAGGTCGGTGATGTCTGCCGGCGGGATCGTATCTTCTATCAATTGTGCTGAAGGAGAATTGGAAACTTCCGAGACATTGGCATTATCATCATATGTTTTAATAGCAAAGAAATAGAGCAGATTATAGTTCAAGCCCTGAACAGAATAATTCTGAATCGTACCTGCTTCCAGCGGTAAGGGCGGATTCGGCAGCAGTTCCGCTGCATTCCAGTTCGCTTCGGTTATTTCCGCATCATGCATCCTGATCTCATAAGATTCGGCAGTTCCGGTCATACCGTCATCGCCGGGAGCTGTCCAGAGAAGCTCGATCGTTGTCTCAAAACCTTCTGCCGCCAGATCAGTGATTGCGGCAGGCGCTGTAACATCTTCGATCAATTGTGCATTCGGCACATTGGAAATGGGAGAAACATTATCACTTTCATCAAATGCTTTGATAGCAAAATAACATTCTATTCCCACAGTTAAATTCATCGCAGAATAAGACTGTGTCGTCCCGGCTAAACTTGGTATAGGAGGATCGGGAAGCAGGACAGCATCAATCCAATTTGCTTCAGTGATCTCAGATTCTGAATAACGTATTTCGTAACAAAATGCCGTTCCGATATTTCCATCATCACCGGTGGCAGTCCAGCTAAGTTCGATCATCGTCTCAAAACCTTCTGCAGTCAGATCGGTGATAGCTGCAGGAGGTGTTGTATCGGGAATTTCGGTCGTAACAGCAGTGGCAATATTAGAGATTTCTGCCAGATTGCCGGCTTCATCTCCGGCTTTGACGGCAGCGAAATATCCGGTGAGAGGTTCCAAGCCGCCGACCACCAGATTTTCGGTTGTTCCGGCTGGAGACGGTGTCAGATTCTGCTGATAATCGGCAATCGAGTTCCAGTTGTTTTCATCGATCATTTCCGTGTGGATTTTCACTATATAAAACTCAGCCGTTCCTGCCAGCCCATCATCACCCACAGCGGTCCAATTCAGAACAAAAGAATTCATTTCAGGTGAAGTTGCCGTCAAATCAGAAATCGCTGCCGGTGGAATAAAGTCGGGTATAAATGCTGTGGTAGCAGTGGCAAGATTGGAAAGTTCTGAGATGTTGTCAAAATCGTCAACCGCTTTGATAGCAGCAAAATAAGCTGTGTTTTCCAGTAGATTTGAGATCAGAAATTCTTCCTGTTCTCCGGCTGGTGCGGGTACAAGTTCATTTGGATACTCTGCGATATCGTGCCAGTTTTCCTGGGAGATCGGCTCGGTGGAAATCTTGATCTGATAATGATCGGCTGTTCCCTCCATACCGTCATCACCCACAGCGGTCCAGAAAAGAGTCAGTTCATCATGCGAGACATTTCCAATCTGCAGATCGTTGATCTCTGCCGGCGGAGTTGTTTCCAGGATGCGAACCTGCTGCACAATTTCCGGCGATCTATTCCCTGCTTCATCGAGTGCGGTCAGATGAATCACAATATCCTCACCGGCAGGCAGGCTGTCGATGGGCGGCCAATATTCCCATAATCCTGAAACAAATGGATTGGGAGTTTTAAAATCTATGACGATCTTTTCACCTGCCGTATCTGACAGAAAAAAATCGTAAGCATAAGCAGAGCCGTCGGTACTGTCATCACCGGTGGCTACAAATTCGATGGAAAGAGTACCTTCCTGATTTGAATAGCCGCTCAAATTTGTCACACCAGCCGGCGGAATTTGATCTGGCTGTAATTTAAAGGCGTTTTCGGGACATTGAAAAATATTGATGCAATCCATACATTGCACGCATAGATCCACGTCGATGTAGGCACGTTGAGCAAAATGCGCTGTATCGATCTTGATAGCTCCCTGGGGACAGTTGAATAGATTTATACATTCATAACAGGCAGAGCAGTCGGAAAATTCGATGCGCATCTGATTAGCTGAAGCAGTCGTTTTCTGCAGACTATCAGTACAACTAAAAGCTATCAAGATCATTGCAAAGACAATAATCACAAATCCTTTTTTCAAAGACGCCACAAATCATCTCCCTTTACTATTTGAGTTAAAATTCAAGTTGAATCAATTTCGTCAATTACAAATTTTATACTATCAACTTTTCTTGTTTGTAGAAGATGATAAACAGAAAATGCAATCTTTTCTAACTAAATTGTTATATATGCACTTAGCAATAATAACTGCCAGAAAATTCTTGACAGATATTAGCCTTGCTAAAGAAAAATACTCGAAATTTTTAAAATGAAAGGAGAAATTGTATGATTCAGCTAAAAAATCTTGTAAAAGATTACGGCACACTCAGGGCAGTTGATCATATCAATTTTGAGATCAATGAAGGTGAAATACTGGGGTTTCTTGGTCCAAACGGGGCTGGTAAAACCACCACTATCAAGGTTATCACAGGCTATCTAAGTCCCACAGAAGGTAATATTTATGTGGGCGACCTGAACGTTCTGGATAATCCCATTGAGATCAAAAAAATGATAGGCTATCTGCCCGAACACAATCCCCTTTACACAGAAATGACTGTCTTTGATTATTTGAAATTCGTTGCTGATATTCGTGGCGTACAGAACTTCAAACAGCGAATGAAAGAAGTCATTATCAAATGCGGTTTGCACGGTATTGTTTCCAAACCGATCAGTACACTTTCCAAAGGTTATAAACAGCGGGTAGGATTAGCACAGGCTATTCTGCACGATCCCGAAATACTGATCCTGGATGAACCGACTTCCGGACTTGATCCCAATCAAATCATGGAAATTCGTGAACTGATCATAGAATTGGGAAAGGAGAAAACCCTCATCCTCTGCAGCCATATTCTGCAGGAAGTTCAGGCTGTTTGCGACCGTATTGTCATTATCAACAAAGGCAAGATTGTAGCAGACGGTTCGGCAGAAGAGCTTCGATCCAGCTTTGAAAACAAAACCAGAATTAATCTGGAATTGAAAGCATCAACAGAAGATCTTGAAAAAATGGCGGAAAAACTGACCAACATTAAATTGGAATCCATCAAGCAGAAAGATGATTTCGTAAATGCTGTTCTGGAATTTGATGCAACAGTTGACCGTCGTGAAGAGATTTACAAATACATCAAAAAACAAAACTGGGTTTTATTGGAAATGCACCGCATCAACGTGAGTCTAGAAGATGTATTCCGTAATCTGACAGTTGAAAACGGAGGGACAAAATGAATTATACTGCAATCTTAGCCAATAAGGAACTGAAAGGATATTTCAATTCTCCAGCAGCGTACATTGTACTGGTCATCTTTCTGCTTTTGAGCGGCTGGTTTTTTGCCAGTCCGCTGTTTATCAATAATACAGCGGAACTGCGAAGTTTATTCGGCATCATTCCCATCGTTTATCTTTTCTTCGTTCCGGCAGTCACCATGAGTTTGATTTCCAGAGAAACAAGTTCCGGCACGCTGGAAATCCTTTCCACTTTTCCCATCAAAGAATCACAGATCATCATGGGTAAATTCTGGGCTTCGGTAGGGCTCATCTGCATTGGACTTGCCTTCACTCTCATTCATCTGATTACGATCATGATCCTGGGCAGCAATATCGATTACGGACCCATTTTCTGCGGTTATCTGGGATTGATCCTGATGGGTGCATTTTACAGTGCTATTGGCATTTTCTCTTCCACCATCACCAGCAATCAGATCGTCTCTTTCATCATCAGTTTCTTTATTATTTTCTTTTTGTTCATCATTCAGTTTTCGCTCTTCTTCATTCCGCCATTCCTCACAGAATTCTTTCAATATATCTCCACCGGCTATCATTTCGACAACATTTCACGCGGCGTCATCGATACTAGAAATTTGATCTATTTCTTGAGCGGTACTGCTTTATTCATCAAATTTTCGATTTCCGTTCTGGAAGCCAAAAAGTGGAAGTAGGAGGGAAAAAATGAAAAAGAATATTTGGACAAACACGATCATATTCATAGTGATAATCATCTTTTTGAATTTGGTTTCCATTTCCATTTTCACCAGAATAGATTTTACCAAAGGCAAGATCTATGCTTTGTCGCAATCCAGCAAAGAAACCGTCCGCAACCTGGAAGACCGGCTGGTCATCAAAGCTTATTTTTCCAAAAATTTACCGGGAGAATTTGCCGATACGCGCCGACTTGTACAAGACAAACTGGCAGATTATCAAGCTTATTCAAGAGGTAAACTCCGTTATGAATTCATCGATCCCGGCAGCGAAGAGGAACTGAAAAGAGAAGCACAGCAAAACGGCATTTTTCCAGCTTCCATGCGGGTTATTCAGGATGATAAATTTGAAGTTCGAGAAGTTTACATGGGTCTGGTATTTCACTATCAAGGTGAAAAGGAGACGATTCCGCTTATTCAGAATACACGAGGTTTGGAATATGAAATAACCAAAACTATCAAAAAGATAACTGCAGCCGGATTGAAGAAAGTAGCTATTTTCCCCAAGCAGCCACCTCAGCCGCAGCAGATGCAGGGTTATCCTCAGCAAATGCAGGGCGATCATACAAGTATCCGTCAAATGATCTCAGATAATTATGAATTGAGCGAAACCGATCTGGACGAACTGCTGCTTGACGTGGAATTACTTATATTCGGTGGTGTGGAAGATTCGCTTTCGACCGAGCAGCTTTATAATCTTGACCAATATCTGATGCTGGGCGGCAACGTTCTTATGTTCCAGGATCGAATTTCAGCCGACCTGCAGATGCAGTCTGCCGAGCCGATCCGCTCCAATCTGTTCGATATGCTGGAACATTATGGTATCAAACTTAAATCGAATTTGGTTGCCGATACCGAATGCGGGCAGATAAGTGTTCAGCAGCAGATGGGATTCATGAGAGTTAATAAACCTGTGCGTTACCCGTTTCTGCCGATCATCAATAACGTGAACAAAGCTAATATGATCGTCAAAAATGTGGCACAGATCCAGTTGATCTTTGCTTCTGAAATTGATACCACAGGCTATCTGAACTATGAACCGCTGCTGATGACTTCGGAAAAGAGCGGTGTAGCTTCATTTCCCAGACTGGATATCGGTATTGAAAAATTCATGAATCAGCGAATTGAAGGCATGTATAATGATGGACCATTTCATGTGGGTGGAATTTTCAGTGGGCACTTCCGCAGCTATTTTGCAGATAATGAGCAATATCCCGAAGCTTTCCCGGAAACCACTGCTGCCACTCTCATCCTTATTCCCGATGCCGATTTCATCAAAGACAGCGGTGCTGCCGGTATGCAGGGCAATATCGAGTTTGCTTTGAATGCCATAGATTATCTGGCTTCGGAAAGCACTCTGATCGAGATCCGCAGTCGCGAAATTGCCTATAAACCGCTGAAAGAGATCAGCAGCGGTGCCAGAAAATTCATTCGCTGGCTGAATATCCTGCTGCCCTCACTTCTGCTTATTATCATAGGCGTGCTACGCTATCAAAAAGAATTGCAACGAAGAAAAATGATAGGAGAGCTTTATGAATAAGAATAATAAGATCTACCTGATTATATTAGCTGTGCTGATAATTCTCTTCCTGCTGACCAAGATCGATACCAAGACCGAGAGGATCATCAGTTTTTTCAAAGTTGATTCTCTGGATGTCATTAAATTCTCGCTGGAAGATGCCAATGGATTGCTGATGCTGGAAAAGCAAGGCGGCACCTGGCAGATCACAGAACCGATCGAATATCCGGCTGACCAGACAAATGTGCGTAATCTATTGGAAAAAACGCTGACAGCCGAAACTTCCAAACTGCCCCTTTCTGAATCGGAAAGCTCGCTGCCCAACTATGAACTGCAGGACAGTTTAGCGGTTTCGCTGATGCTGTACGGCAAAAACGATAAAATTCTGGATGCTGCTTACTTCGGTAAAATGAAGGGACAAGCCAAGACTCCCGCCCGCAAAAAAGACAGCTTCAAAGTACATCTTCTGAGCGAGTCTCTGAACTACTACATGAAAGCAGATCCGCAAACCTGGCGAGATAAAACAGTGGCTGCAATCGACAAAGAATCTATTGAAAAGATTTCCATCCTCTATGATGATATCGGTTTTGAACTGACAAGAGGTGATACAGCCTGGTTTTACGAGGATGGTGAAAATTCACTTGTTGTAAAAGACAATAACTCGGCTCTCAGCACAATCTTCAGTTCACTGCGCCGCATCACATCCACACAATTCAAAGATAATGAATATGAAAAATATGAAGAAATCCTGACTAAACCCGATCTGGAAATCGCAGTTATCACTCTGGACGGCAAGGCTACCTATTTGCGGCTGGCCAGGGAAGACGATAAAAATTATGTGATGCAGAAAGACTCTAAAACTAAAACTCTTTTTGTGCAATATGAAAGCTGGGTGAAACGATTCTTTAAAACATTCGAGGATTTTAAGGAATAGAGAAATATGCGGCAACGGCTCGGAGAAAATCCGAGCCGTTTTTTATAAAACAGCAAAAGTTATCTGAAGCACAAAAGATCAGTGCAGGCTGAGTGGAGGAAGTTTGTGGAAACGATCAATAATATCGAATTAAAAAATGAGAACATCTATCCCGATGATAAGGTGCTGCAAGACGTTCTGGGAGATTCTTACAAAGCTTTCAAAAAACTTCTGCAGCTTTACGAAAATAACGAAATGACGCATGAATGGCGCTATTATCGAGACGGCAAAGCATGGCTCTGCAAAGTGCAGAAAAAAAAACGAACAATCGTCTGGATGAGCGCCTGGAAAGGCTATATGCAGGCAACTGTCTATTTTCCCTTACGTCTCCTGGAAAAAGTATATGAATTGGCTATCAGCGAAACTGCCAGACAAAAAATCGAAGCTACCAAAAACGTGGGAAACTCCAAACCCTGTATCTTTGAAGTGAGAAATGAAAATATTCTGGCAGACCTGGAAAAAGTGATGCAGCTGAAGATAAGGTGCAAATGACTAAAAAATCAAATCCTGTCGTTTTTTTTGAAATACCAGTTGACGACATTGATAGAGCAATAAAATTTTATAAGACAGTATTCAATTATGACTTTGGCAAGGAGACCATTGACAACAATGAAATGGCTTTTTTCCCCTTCGCTGAAGAAAATTCAGGAATTTCAGGAGCATTAGCAAAAGGAGAAATCTATAAACCTACAAAGGACGGAGTAGTAATTTACTTCAAGGCAGAAAATATTGATGAAATATTGAAATTGGCTACTTCAAACGGTGGACAAATTCTATATCCTAAAACAGACAATGGAATTGGACTTGTTGCTGAATTTGAAGACACAGAAGGAAATAGAATAGCGATATATCAATCAAAAGAATGACGACAGAAATACAACAGCTAACACAGGCTATATGCCATTAAAACGGCAAATGGCCTTAACCCTTAGAGCTTTCCTTCTGCACCGGGAAGTCAGGTTTTTCTACATTCCACTTCTTTGCTGCCACCTTGTTTTATGGCTGAAAAGTCCGGCAGGAAGTTTTAAATTGTTCAGGAACTTTTCTGCCCAGCCGAGTCGTTCTGCGATCTGCTGCTGGGTGTAGTGATCGTTTGTACTCTGGCTGCCGCCAGCTTTCAATCTGTTCAAAATAGTCAAAAGTTCTCTGCCGTTCCAGCCGGCGCGGGAAGCATAAATTACAGCCAGTTCATCTGCTTCTTTTTCATACTGCTGCAGGCGTCCGTTTACCAGGTTTTCAAAGATTTGAAAGGAAAGTTCTTCCAATTCCTCTTCCACCGCTTTCATCTTTTCATCCTGTTCAATGCCGAATTTACCTATTTCCATTTCCATTTCGGCAAAGGCATCATCGGCAGCAATGTGATGGCGGCGTTCTGCCATTTCCAGCATACCGTGATGACGGGCAATATGGGCGATCTCGTGTGCCAGCACTAAAGCCAGTTCTGCTTCAGTGCGGATTGTTTTGAGCATGCCTTTTGTGATGAAAACAATTCCACCCGGGCAGGCATAAGCATTCACTTTATCCGTATCCAGAATGAAAAACTTAAAATTGATATCATAGACATCGGTTACATCAACCAACAGATTACCAATCTGATTTATATACTGCAATAGTTGCTGATCTCTGTAAAGTCCAAATGCAGCAGAAATGCGTGCGGCAATACCGATGCCCAGACCTTCTTCTGCCATCGAAAAAAATTCTTTATTTCTGGCAGGCGGAATGTTTAACTGCTTCAGGTTTTTCTTCAGATCAAAATCGCGATAGGTTTGTTTGCGGAAATCTTTGAATGCTTTTACATCAAGTTTGAAATTTGCCTGATATGTAATGAAATCAGGCGATCCGTCAAAAGTCTTGGTAAAACGTTCGGCAAAACCTTTCACACCAGCACTCATACCGTGTTGAGAGATTTTGAGATCGGTCTGCTTCTGCCCCATTTTGCTGAAGACATCATCACTTTGCTGCCGTTCTTCGGTCACTTTGGAAGATATATACCCTTCCAAACTTACAACCTCAATACGATACCAGCCCTTTTCTTCTTCCAAAATCTCAAAATTTGTTCCTTTTGCCAGTTCGGCTTCTACTTCATAAAAAGAGCCGGGACCGCTGCGCACGATTGCCCGATCTCTCTTCACAACGGCTGCTTTAGCAGAAAATACTTGAGCGCAAATTATAAGAAATATCATGAGTGTTTTTTTCATTTCACCTCCAGTTTTATCACTCCATCCCAATCTTTGGGAGGAGATTCCAATAAATACCTGCAGCGTGTCAATAAAACTTCTGACGCCGGATCATTAAAGGGATCTTTTCTTAATTCAGCAAAAATCTCTGCTGCCTGCTGCCAGTTTCCGGAACGATATAAATTCAAAGCAGTTTCGTATTTGCCGATCCGGTCTTGTGTCCTCTGGTCAGGTCCTTCTGTTCGACTACAGATCAATTCAAAGATATTGGTCGGTTGATTTCTTCCTTTCACTTTCAAAGAATCAAGCTCACGGCACACAAATTCCTCTTTGACCAGATCGTGTGTGCTTTCGCTGATGATGATGTTAGTACGAAAGATCTTATTTACGCTCTCAAGACGGGCGGCTGTATTCACGGTATCCCCGATCGCAGTATAATCCATCCTGGTTTCTCCCCCGATATTGCCTGCTACCAGCAAACCGGAGTTTATTCCTGTTCTGGTACCCAGATGAAATCGTTCCATAAGTGTTAGATCCGTTTTATAACTCAATTCTTTACGATACAAGCGATGAGCATTGGCAGAGCGGCAAGCCAGCAGGGCATGATCGCTTCTCTCGATGGGAGCTCCAAATAGAGCCATGATACCATCGCCGGTGTACTTATCCAGAAGTCCGTCATAGCGGAAGATGAACTCGATCAGTTTTTCGAAATAAAGATTCAGATCGGTAACCAGTTGGGAAGGCGCTATATTCTCGGAGATGGTCGTAAAATCGTAAATATCGGTATAGAGAACAGTCGCAGCGATTTCTTCTCCGCCCAGTTTTATCTGCTCAGGATTTTCTTCCAACTGCAAGATCACATTTTCGTCCAGATAACGGGAAAACAGTTTTCTGATCTGGCGTTTTGATCTGCCTTCCAATAGATAGCTGATGGTATTGATAATGAGATAGGCAAGTAGAAATCCGATCACCGGCATCAGAAGATTCATCAGGATCCGGTCGGTTTTCCAGAGAATTATGTTGAGCAGGAAGATCGTCGCCAGCATAGAAAAAACTATGAGATTGGCCTGACGTGCCGGCAGATTGGTTATCAAAAATACAACACAAAAAATGATGATGAAAGTAATGATGAAATTAATGATCGGCGGCAATGGCCGAATGAAATCCTGATTGATGTAGTTGCTGAGTAAGGTTGCCCAGATCTGCATGCCCGGCATGATCTTGTCGTAAGGACTGGTTTTCAAATCGAAAAGCCCGGCAGCCGTTACACCGATGATCACAAATTTATCTTGGAAAGCAGACAAAAGAATGGTTGGCTGCAAACCCTGCTTTAGTGCAGATGCCGAAGAGATGACAGCTCGAAACGGATAGGCCGTGAAGGGTTGATCTTTTTCGTATTCGCCATACCAGTTGATCAGATAATTACCATCTTCGTCCAATGGAATCTGCTCATTCTCAACTATAAGTTTTTTTGATTTCGCATAAATGCTATCGCTTCTTGCCACCAGATCCAGCCAGACTTTTAAAGCCATCTGAGGCAGCACTGTATCATTGACCTTGCCAAGAGCCGGAATTCTTCTGATCACGCCGTCCGGATCGGGAAAAGCATCGACCAGGCCAATTTTGCAATTTGTCTGCAGAAAAGTTTCTATGGGTGATCTCAATCCCTCATAATTGTGTTTAAAGGGATATTCTCCTGATAATTTAACAGCCGATCTTGCGATCTCCGGCGCTGATTTTAATTCGTCTCTACGTAGCTGCGCACCTAAATAGACATTGCCGCATTCAGCAATAGTTTCAGCGAAATAACCATCTGTTTCCTCGGCAAATGTTTCTTCCCGCTCGATATCCGGCTCATAAAACAGAATATCGAAAACAACTGCCTTGCTGCCAGCCTGCGAGAAGTAATCCAAAGCATAACCATGGAATGTGCGCGGCCAGGGCCAGGAAATTCCATATTTGGCAAAATAATCCAAACTGCTGTCATCTATCACGACCAGAACAATATTGGAATCGGCTTTCTCCGGAATGGGATCAAAACGAAAACGGTAATCCAGCAATTTTAATTCGGTTTCAATCAGAAATTGAGAATTCGTGAACCAAAGAACCACAAACGAAAGCAATAGTGCAAAAAGAAAAAGAAAATACCATTTCTTATAGAGTTTTGTAAGAGGAATAATCGAAAAATTGAAATTCATAAATCTTTCCAGACTATCTATTTAAAAATTTCGCTAACTAACAGGAAAATGTTTCAGTTATTCGAATTAAAAGATGAAAATATCATAAATATCCGAAAATTTGTTTGAATATCTGGATTCCACTTTTTACTTTTCCCTCCTTCTAAATAATAAAGGCAACATATCTTTTAAATGTTTTTTGAGTCAATAAATTAATTATCATGAAATGTTAGATTATAATTTAATTGACGTTACCAGATATTTTTTTTCTTGTTCACGAAAATGATTTGAGGTAAGTGATGAAAGTGTTATTGATCTACAATCCTTTTGCCGGACATGGCCGGGCAAAAAAGATTTTACCGCAAGTGGAAGCGGAGTTCCAAAGGCATAACATCAAATTTGAACTGCAGCTCACAGATTACCCGGAACACGGCATAAAAATCGTTCAGGAAGCAGATTTTAAAAAATTTGACGGGATTATCGCCGCCGGCGGTGATGGTACGCTGTTTGAAGTAATTAACGGTTATTATCAGAACAGATCGAAACGAAAATTACCTTTGGGCGTTCTACCGGTAGGAACAGGAAATGCCTTTGCCAGAGATTTGGATCTGCACATTTCTTGCTGGCAAAATGCGATTAAAATTATCAGCCAAAATATAACCAGAAGAGTGGATGTAGGAAAATTCATGACTCACGGTCAGACTTATTATTTCCTGAATATTTTAGGATTGGGTTTTGTGGCAGATGTTACTAAAACAGCTCACAAATTGAAATTACTGGGAAATTTATCCTATACACTGGGCGTACTGATTCATATTTTGCTGCTCAAATCCAATAAACTTGAGATCGAACTCGACGGAACAAAATTGGAACGGCAGAATATTTTTGTGGAAATTTCCAATACAACTTATACAGCCAATTTCTATATGGCTCCAAATGCTAAGATCGATGATGGCTTTTTGGATGTGACTCTGCTGGGTAAAATGGGCCGGATCGGTCTTCTGAAAGCCTTTCCCAAAGTTTTTACCGGTGAACATATTCATTTGCCGAGTGTTGAAACGTTTAAAGTTAAACATATCAAGATATCGTCGGAAAAAGCAAAAGTGCTTACTCCCGATGGTGAATTGATCGGCATCACACCGGTGGAAGTGGAGTGTCTGCCTCAAGCTATCGAAGTATTCTGGCAATGAAAGCAGTTCGTTCCATACTTTTCTGGCTTATTGGCTTTTTCTATTTCGGCTTGATCAGTTTGCTCATCATCTTTCTCAGTTATTTTTTTAATAGAAGAAAGTTAGATAATTTGATCCGTTTTCTGATGAAAATCCTTTTTAAGATCCTCTTCATAAAAGTTGAGAGTGAAGGCGGTGATAAGCTGGCTTCAAATAGAACCTATCTTTTTATGGCAAATCACGTCAGCCTGTTTGATGTGCCATTTCTGAAAGCCTACATTCCGCAGTTTGTCATCGGGGTGGAAGCGCATCATCAGTTCAACTGGCCTATTTACGGTCTGCTCATAAAACGATTGCAGACTATCCCAATCGACCGTGATAATATTCATGCTTCGGTGAAGAGCATCAAAAAAGCACTGAAAGTACTGAAGAATGGCTCATCTTTGATAATTCTACCGGAAGGACACCGTACTATGACCGGCGAATTGCAGCCTTTAAAAAAGCTGCCTTTTCATCTGGCAAAAAAAGCCGAAGTCGATCTTGTCCCTATCGGTCTATCCGGGTTGTATTCTCTTAAACCCAAGAATTCCTGGCATATTCGGCCGGGCAGGATCAAAATCAAATTCGGTGAAGTGATAAAGGCGGAACAAATTGGGAAAATGGAAGTTGAAGAAATCCGACAAACAACTTTCGAGCGGATAAAATCCTTAATTGAATGGCAATAATCGTAATTCCTTATTATAAATGAACTTAAATCACATTTCATAACTAACTAAAAAATAATAAAATCCAAGATCAAAAGTTTTTATAAAAAAAATTGTCTTTATTGGTAAAAATGGTTGACAATATTAAATTTTAAGAATCATTTTGGAATCGGTCATAATGTGAATTTGAGAGTAAATTTCCAGTGAGTTTGAAAGTGAAAATTAGAGAATTTTAAAGGAGAAATTATGAACAGAAAAATTAAGACTCTTTTCGAAAAAAGAAGTAATGTTATTTACTCCACATCCGGAGACACAACTATCAAAGATGCAGTTGACTTGATGAACAAGCATCATATTGGCTCACTTGTTGTATTAAGCAAGAAAGGTGAAATCGAAGGCATCTTTACCGAAAGAGATGTGATGATGAAACTGGCTAATACAGATGATCTTGTTGGACATCTGAAAGTAAAAGAAATTATGACACCAAAAGAAAAACTGATCATAACCGATGGCGAATCAACAATCGAAGAGCTGATGGTTTTAATGACCAATAGCAAAATCAGACACATTCCGGTAGTAGATGAAAATGAAATATTGCAGGGAGTACTCTCCATTCGAGACATCATCAGAATTCTACTTCATGATTCAAAGCAAAAAGTAAATCAGCTAAATAACTACATTACAGGAAAATATCCGATTTAAGCAAATGCAGACTTTTTTTTCTAAAACTTCATCATGATAGTCTAAAGCTTTTCAGTTTGTTTTGGAATCGTTTTTTTTACAGATGGGAGTGAAATACCCATCTGTTTTTTTCTGTTTAAAGTGAATTGATCATTTCGACTAATTCTGCGGCTTTTTTTTGGACAGGCTTGGAAATGATCTCACCAAATCCCACCCGCTGCGGTTGAATGCCCAGGATAAAGGTCGGCATCTCAAAGAATTCCGAAATTCTTCTCACCGAAATGGTGTGGGTATGCAGCGTGTGATCGAGGATCTCTGCTACCGGCACCAGTTTGACAAAACCAGGTTCTTCTCCGAAATCGGTACAGTCAACCAGGATGAGAATATCCGGCGCAAGCGAATTGATCTTACCCACAAATTTCTCGATGCCGCTTTCCACGATCAGGACTTTTTTGTGAGCAGTTTCTTTGATGTTTCTGCAAATAAAAATGCCGACAGCGTCATCGCTTTTGAGAGCGTTGCCGATGCCGACAAAAAGAATTGACTTATCTTTCAGCCCCTTCAAAGGAGCAAAAATTTCTTTCACTTTCAGGAAAGATTTTTGATCTGAACCTGCCTGTTGCAGTTCGGGCAGAGTGTGCTGAAACTATCTTTTCGTTTCAGACCGTCTTTGATCTCCGTTCTGGTGTCCGCCTCTCCCGCCAGGCGCAGTCTTTCGTTCAACATATTCAGGTTCAGGATAGATGAATATGCCAGCGGACCCAGTTTCTGATGAATAAATTTCATGTGATCTCTGGTGGTGATGATAGCGCCGCAAAATTCGCAAAGAATAAGTTCCCGTTCCTGTTTCTCGATCACATCATTACGGTCGAAGCAAGCCATATCATAGATTTCGTCGGAAAGTTTCACGCCTTTGCCGGTGATGCAGTGTTCTTCGCACTGACCGCAGAAAATACATTTGCCGTAATCTCTGGTAATAGTGCGGATGCCTTTTTCTTTATCATCTTCAAAGGTGATGGCATTGGGTGGGCAGACGTTTGCACAGGTTTCGCAGCCCACGCAGTTATCTTCATCCACCACCGGTTTACCGCGAAAACCTGCAAACGGCTTAAAGTCTCCGGCTGGATATTTGGTCGTGTATGGTTTGGAAAAAAGAGAAATTACCGCTTCTTTCACTTCCCGCAATTTCGGATATTTCATTTTTCTTCCCCCGCTTCCTTGTAATCATCTACCACGGTTTTATCGGAGAGTTTGATGCCGAATTTGTAGGAGCCGCGAATGAGGGCATGAGCAGCCACAGTGGAAGCATAGAACAAAAGCGGAATGGCGATCAGAGCTTTCATACCGGTGGCGGTGAAACCATAATGCAGAAACAAACCGAAAAGAATGCTGCACGTTCCCAGAGTCACGGATTTGGTGGCGGATTGCAGGCGGTTATAGACGTCGGGCAGGCGGAGCAGTCCGATACAGCCGAACAGATCGAAAGCCACTCCAATGACAAACAGAATAAGGCTGAAAATATTTATCTCATTCATCTAACTTCTTCCTTGTTAAGTATTTTGCCAGCGTTATCGTACCGATGAAACTGAGAATTATCCAGGCGATGGCAATATCGATCAGGAAGAGCCTGCCGGTCTGGATGATCAGAATGCCGCAGATGCCGACCACCAGAATCCCGAAAATATCGATCGCCACCATCCTGTCTGCCATGGTGGGTCCCAGCACCACCCGCAGGAAACATAGGAAACTTAATCCCAATAAAATGTAAAATAATATACCTATCATCATTCAAAAACCTTTCTTAATAATTTTTCAAATCTTCCTAAGAGTTTATTGCTGTACTCTTTTGGATCTTTGCTGCTCACGTAGATCCAGTGAATATAAAAATCATCTTCGATGATATCGACTGTGATCGTGCCGGGGGTCATGGTGATGGAATTTGCCAGAAATGTTTTGGCAATATCACTTTTCAAAGTGGTTGTAGCTTTCACGATTCCCGGTTTGATGGGCATTTTGGGGCTGAGCACACGGTAGGCCACATCGAAGTTTGCCTTGATGCATTCCCAGATGAACACGATCAGATAGATCAGCATCCAGAAATAGCGCAATGGATTATAGAATTTCTTCCAGCCGGATACGAACGACCTGCCGAAGATCAGCGTTGTCAGCAGCGCAGCCGCAGCTCCCACGATCAGATTTGCCGCCGTCAGACTGAATGTGAGCAGCAGCCATAAAATGAACATTGTCAAAAAAAGTGTTATGTGTTTCATAATCAATTCCCTATAATCAGCGAATATTTAACCGTTTCCAGCAAAGCGTTTACAGCCGGCGTCATGACCACTTCCCGCACCCCGGGCAGCGCCAGCAGACTGAACGCAACACAGAGCACAGCCAGCACGATCATCGAAAAAGACATGGAAAACGGCACTTCTTTGATCTCTTTTTTATCCCAGTCTTTCGAGCTTTTATCGAAGAAGGCATATTTCTGGATCTTGAGAAACGAGCCCAGAGTAACAATGCTGACGATAACCGCCATAAATGCCAGGAAGTAATATTTTGCCAGCACGGCGGCGACAATGATGATCAATTTACTGAAAAAGCCGTTGAACGGAGGCAGACCGGAAATGGACATGGAAGCAATCAAAGAAGATGCGGAAGTGACCGGCATCAATTTGTTCAGACCGCCCAGCTTTCTCAGATTTCTGGTGCCGGTGCGATATTCGACAGCTCCGGCATTGAGGAAGAGCAGCCCTTTAAAGATCGAGTGATTTACCAGATGAAATAAACCGCCGAAAATGGAAAAAGCTGCGATGGTTTTATCTCCGCCGGTGGAAAGCAGGATCAATCCGATTCCCACAGCCATCACCACATAGCCCATCTGGCTGATGCTGTGATAAGCCAGCAGCCGTTTCATATCCCACTGCCCGATCGCCAGCAGCACACCGATGATCATGGAAAGCGTTCCCAAAACCGTTAACATCATGGAGATCTCATAGGAAAGGGCAAACATATTGAAGAACAGACGGAAAAGAACATAGATGCCGACTGCTTTGATAAAGACACCGGAGAGCATGGCGGAAATCGGTGACGGCGCCGAAGAATGTGCATCGGGCAGCCAGGCATGAAACGGAAAGACGGCTCCCTTCAAACCAAAACCGGCGATCATCAATACAGCCACGAACTTAAGAAATACTCCGCTCTGCGGCAGTTGAGTGGAAATATCCGCCAGATTCAGCGTTCCGGTATTCCAATAGATAAAGCCGATCCCCAGCAGAACCAGTAGAGAAGCAATGCCGCCCAGGATCTGATATTTGAACGATGCTTCCAGCTGCTGCTTTTCGATGCCGAAAGAAACCAGCGTATAAGAGGCTATGGAAGCTATTTCCAAAAATACATACATATTGAAAAGATCTCCGCTGAGAACAATGCCATACATTCCTGCCAGCATCAGGCTGAATAGAATGTAGAATTTTCCTTCGGCGGTGTATTGCGTTGTGTAGCTGAGCGAGTAAAAGGCAACCAGCAATCCCACCAGCGAAATGATCAGCAGCAGCAGCCGCGTGAAGCCGTCCATGACCATGAAGATGGCGATAGGGATACTGCCCAGATCGGTAAAACCGCCGACGCGATAGACCAGCGTTCCCTCGGCATTGATGATCAGATAGACGGTGAGACCGGTGAGGAACACTAAAGCCAGATTGAGCAGCGCTTTGGCGATGTTATGGCTGAGTCTGCCCAGAATTGCCGACAGAAACGCCACGCCCAGCGGAATCAAAATATACAATGGTATCAATGAACTCATTTCTTATCCTTTCAAACTATTTATCTTTCTAATATCAAACGTGCCGTATTTGCGATATAACCGGATGGCAAAAGCTAAGAGCAGAGCCGTTGTCGCCAAGCCGATCACGATCGCCGTCAGAACCATTGCCTGGGGCAGCGGATCGACGAATTTTGCTTTTTCAAATCCGGCCGAAAGAATGGGCGCTGTGCCGTCCTTCACATAACCGATCAGGATCAGGAACAGATTGACACTGTATTCCATGATCGCCAGTCCGATGATGATCTTGATCAGATTTCTCTGAAAGATCACTCCATACAATCCCACCATGAACAGGATCAGACATAATATAAATAAAATCATTTGTCCACCTCGTCTTTGAAAACCAGAAGCGCAATAAAGATCGTAGCGATAGCAGCACACACTTCGGCGCCCACCACGATGTTCTGCAGGGGCACAAACCCCGAGCTGATCAGTTCTCCCACTTTGCCGATTCCCAGAAAATTGGCAAAAAACACCTTGCCTGTCAGGATCAAACCAACTGCTCCTATCAATAAAAAACATAGAATGGCGATACTTTCCAACAATTGCAGTCCGTGTTCTTCTTTGCGCAATCCTTCTAATATTTTGCCGTTTGCCAGGATCTGCAGGATGAATGAACTGGCTAAGATCACACCGCCGGCAAAGCCTCCGCCCGGCGTTAAATGACCGTGAACGACGATATACAAGCCATACAGAAAAATGACGGGAGCAATGATCTGGGTGATCTTTTTAACGATAATTGTCAAACCTTGCATCATTCCTCCTTCTTCTTGCCTTTCACGCGCAGAACCGTGAGCACGCCGATCACAGCCGTGAAGAGCACAGTTGCCTCGCCCAGAGTATCATAGGCTCGGAAATTGAAGACAACGCCGGTAACCAGGTTAGCGCTGCCGGTTTCCGGTGCGCCTTGCAGATAGGCGCTGGACATGCGCAGGAAATGCTCGCCAAATCGCGTCAATACCCCGGTCATCTGATTGAAAACCACGAAAAATACGGAAAGGAAAAAGACAACCGCTGCAAAATAGATGATCGAGGAAAAGCTGAATGTCTTTTTTTCGTCTTCGTGAGTCGTATCTTTGATAACGGCGATCATGATGACCAGCGTGATGATCTCCACCACGATCTGCACGATCGCCAGATCGGGCGCCTGCAGCAGCAGGAAAGCGATCACCAGGGCAAATCCGACAATGCCGTAGGAGATCACTGCCGAAAGCAGATCTTTGGCATGCAGCGAAAAGATCGAACCAAAGATCATCAGGATCAGCATTAGAATTAAATAAATTTCCATAATTTCTTCTATCCTTAGCTTAGATGAGAATTAACAATAATATCGCCATTCCCACGATTATCCACATGGCATAAGTCGATAAAATGCCGGTATGGCAATTGCTGAATATGGCGTTGAATCCGAGTACGATGCCTTTGAATATGTCATAAAGATCAAACCATTTCTTTCTGGCTTTATCATAGATGAAATTCAGGATTTTGAAACTGCCGATGGTTTTATAGAATTCCAGCGGAGAATAGCTGAGTTCATCCTGGATCTTTTCACCGCCGATGAAGCTGTCTGAAGCGCGGCTGGTTTTCAGCGTGCCGATCCAGTAAATGACAAATCCCACCAGAATGGAAATAAGAATCAGCACCGAAACTGTGGGAGATTGCCACATGCCCTGCAGTGCGCTCACATCGCCGATGGCAGCGATCTTGAAAAGTCCGGGCAAGACCAGATTGGCGGCAAAAATGCCAAATCCGATACAGGCAATTGCCAGAACCATCTGCGGCAGCCACATCAAAATGCTCACTTCCTTCACTTTTACAAGTTCAGGATTTCTTCTGCCCAGATAGGCGCCGGCGATCAATTTGACGAAACTGGCAAGGGTGAGCGCAGAACCGAATACTGCCAGCACCAGCCAGACCATCCACAATTGATTGGCGATTCCTGTGCCCGATCCGAAATCGATAATACCCCGATAGATCATCCATTTAGAATAAAACCCGTTGAAAGGCGGAATTCCGGAAATGGAAAATGCAAAAACCAGAGCTGAGAAAAAAGTTATCGGCATCAATTTGGAAAGTCCGCTCAGATCTTCCAGATCATCCTTTCCCGTTTGCTTTTCGATGCTGCCGGCTGTGAGGAAAAGCCCGCCTTTATACATGGCGTGATTCACCATGTGAAAAAGTCCGGCGGCAATGCCCAGCGGCGATCCCAGAGCCAGCCCGGTGACCATATATCCCACCTGCGAGACGGCATGATAGCCGAGCAGTTTCTTATAATTATGCTGCACCAGCGCCATCATCACGGCGGCGATGATTGTGAGACTGCCGATGATGAGCAGCAGCAGGGTTGCCCAGGAAGTAAGCACAAATATATCGATGCAGATCCGTGCCAGCAGATAGATTCCCAGCAATTTATCCAGAGAAGCAGGCAGGAAAGCCGATGAAGAAGCCGGCGCATTTTTCACATAATCCGGCACCCAGGTGTGGAAGGGAAGCGCTCCCGCTTTGGTGAAGCTGGCAACCAGCAGGCAGAGAAAAGCGATATTTGCCAGCGAATTGTTCGTATAAAGGCTGATCTGAGAAATGCTGTATGATCCGCTCAGCAGATACAGAATCCCGATTCCCATGATGAGCAGACTGTCCGACGCACCCACCAGCACCAGCGTCTTTTTGGCGGCGGCAGTTGTTTCTTCTGCTTCACCCTGAATCAGTTTATAGAGCGTTAAACCCAGTAATCCCCAGAATACTACCAGAACCAGCAGGTTATCTGCCAGCGCTGCTCCGAATGAAGCTCCCAGAGTGATCAGATAATAGGAATAATAACTGATAACTTTACTGGCACGAGTGATATATTTAAGAGAATAGAGTGCGTAGAGAAAACCGAAAATGCCGATGAAAAGTACGATCAGTTTGCTCAGTCCGTCCACCTGCATGGTAAACAATTGCGTCAGGACTTGCGTGATCAGGCAGGTCATATTATAAATGCCATTTGCACCTGCAAACAGGCTGATCGCAAAATAAAGAGTGACTGCCGAAACGATCAGAGCGATGATACTTTTGAGCAGTTTCAGAGTTTCGGGTATGATAAACAGGATCACGCCGATAATGATCGGCATCATAATTAGCCAGCGAAAATCGATCATAATTTTACCTTCATTTGTTTTCTGATTTCTGCAGTTTTCTGCTGCGACAATTTGATCAGGTCGGCAGCGCTCATCACCTTTTTACCGGTGCGGTGATCATAGACCTGCGTCATGCGTTCGGTGCAGCAGTAGCAGGGATCGACCGCAGCCGTGGCGATGGCTGCATCAGAGATTGTTCCTCCGATGCAGGAACGGCGGAAGGTGGGAATGCAGGTGTAGCTGGGGGCGCGGATCTTGTGCCGCACCGGGCTGTTGCTGCCGTCCGATTTCACGAAGTGAAAAACTTCGCCCCGCGGCGCTTCGGCGTGTCCGATGCCGATGCCGGGCGGAATCTCCTTCACCTTCACTTTGATATCGCCTGCTTTTTCTTTTTTGATCAATTCCAGACATTGACGAATGATCGAAATAGATTCATACATTTCCAGCAAGCGCACTTCTGCTTTGGCAAACACATCGCCAGCCTGAGCTGTGATCACTTTCCAATTTACCATATCATAAGCCGCATAGGGATCGTCCCGCCGCACATCTATATCAACTCCGGAAGCCCGGGCTGTCGGTCCCACAGCACCAAAATCGTGTATATCCCTGGCGGTGAGAGTTCCCACACCTTTTAATCGAGCATGCAGCACCGGATCGTCCATCACGGCGCCCACCAACAGATCGGTTTTCACCTTCACGTCATCCAGCACTTTCAAGAGCTGTTTTGCCTGATCTTCATTAATATCGCGCCGCACGCCGCCGATGGTGAACATAGCATAGCTATTACGATTTCCTGTGATGATCTCGAACATATCCAGCACCGGTTCACGATATTTCCAGGCCCACATGAAGACCGTGTTGTAACCCAGGAAATGCCCTGCCAGTCCCACCCAGAGCAGATGAGAATGAATTCTTTCCAGTTCTCCCACGATGGATCGGATCAATTTGGCACGCACCGGAATTTCCACGCCCGGAATGCTTTCCACGGCATTGGCATAGGCAAAAGGATGGGAAGTGGAACAGATTCCGCAAATCCTTTCCACCACATAGAAAACCTGCTCAAATGTTTTTGATTCACAGATCTTTTCGATGCCGCGGTGATTGTAGCCGGTTTCCCATTTCATATCCACCACGGTTTCGCCGTCACAGTAAAGTTTAAAAAACTCCGGCTCTTCCAAAAGAGGATGATACGGTCCGATCGGAACTATTGTCTTCTTGCCCATCTATCTATCCTCCTTATGATATTTACGGCGATAGGGAAATTCACCTTCCGGCCAGCTTTCGGCAAAGAGGAAGCGTTCCGGTTTGGGATGATTCAGAAATTTGATTCCCAGCAGATCCATAATCTCCCGCTCGATCCATTCGATGCCGTAAACCACCGGCGTGCACGATTCGATTTCAGGATCATCATGCGGCAGCAGCACATTCAGGTTCAGCATCCAGCCGGTGGAATCATCCGAAAAATGATAAATGAGCTCAAAACCCTCTTTTGAATCCATGGCGGTGACGATCACATAGCGATAACCAAGATCATTGAACCAGTAATCAGTTATCTTCAGCAGGATTTCTCTGGGGATGTGAACGAATAACCGCTTGGTGTTCACTACCTCGATCTTGCTGATCTCAGGAAATTTTTCCTGCAGTTCTCTGCTATAATCTTCGATGTTCATTTATTAATCCTTATTTCTTATTCAAAAATTTCACAACTGCCGCCAGCATCGCTTCCGGTTTGGGCGGACAGCCGGGAATATAGGCATCCACCGGGATAACTTTATCCAGAGGTCCGGCAAAATTGTAGCCGGAAGCAAAAATTCCGCCGGTGCAGGGACAAGCTCCCACTGCGATCACCACGATCGGTTTGGGCGCCTGCTCATAGAGTTCTTTCACCCGGGGCAGGGTTTTTTTGGTCACGATGCCCGTAACCAGCAGCACATCGGCATGACGAATACTGCCCACCAGCTTCATGCCGAATCTTTCCACGTCATATCTGGGAGTGAGCAGATCCAGGATCTCGATGTCGCAGTTATTACACGAGCCGGCGCTGAGATGGAACACCCACAACGATTTTTTTAAACTCTTTTCTTTAAAACCCAATTTACCCTCCTATAATCCAATAATAGCCAAAACGATGCTGATGATGGCAAACAGGTTCATCCAGACCCAGAAGAATTTCATCGCCTGTTTAATGCGTACCCGCGGATTGGTGTTGCGGATCAGGGTGATCAACAAAATCACCACGAAAATCTTCAAGACAGACCAGAGAATATTGATGCCGCTGAAATCTAGACCGGCAAAGAAAAGGGCAGTGAGCAGAGCCGGCAGAATAAAGAACATGATGTACTTTGTAAGTTTGACCAATGCCAGCACGGAGCCGGAAAATTCAATTGCAATTCCATCGCAGATCTCGCCTTCGCCTTCCGGCGCATCGAAGGGCACCAGACCCAGCTTTGCCTGCACGCACATCAGCATGACGATGAAACCCAGAATTCCCGATATGCTGCCGATGAAAGCGCCGTTTGCCGTTTGAAAGGCAATGATCTCTGCCAGACTGATCGTCATGCCGGCTTTGATGATGATGGAGATCAGCACCAGCAGGAAGGGAACTTCGTAGCTCAGGATCAGCTTCATTTCCCGCGAGGCGCCTACCGCAGCCAGCGGATTGCCGGAAGCCAGCGCACCGATCATATAGGTGAGTGAAGGAATATTGAGCAGATAGATGATCACGATCAGATCGCCGGCAAAACCCGTTTCCACGCCAAACAAGGGCAGCAGAATGAAGACGGCGGAAATGCAGGCGCCAAACAGCGCAAAAACCGGTGCCAGAATGAAAGTGGTCACCGAACCGTGCAGCGGCACGATGGTTTCTTTGGCCAGCAGTTTAACGAAATCATAGAGCGGCTGCAGCAGCGGCGGTCCCTGGCGGAACTGCACACGAGCCGTGATCTTGCGATCCACCCAGCTCAGAAAACCGCCGATGATACCGGAAAACAACAATCCCGGAAAGATCAGAAAATAAAATATTTCTTTACCCATGTTTTACCTTTTATTCATTCCTTTTAAAATCGTCCCAGGTAAATTCCTTCACCAGGATCTTATCGTTCAAAGCATAGATATGCTCCGCTTCATCAGCTTCTTGTTCGGTGAAGCTAACTGCTCCGGGCGGAGCTGTTTTCATGCAAAGCAGTTCTCGGGAATCATCGGTGAAATCACAGAGATCGCAGATTGATTTTTTATCGGTGATAATGCGGTTGGAAAGCGTTCCAAAGGGACAGGCAGCCACGCAGGACTGACAGCCGATGCAGAGATTGGTGGCGCGCGAGATCACGCCTTCCTCATCTTTTTCCAGAGCTTCTGCCGGACAGACCTCGATGCAGGGCGCTTCTTCGCAGCGGCGGCAGGTGAACCTGAGCATCGCCTGCTCCACGATGTCCTTCATGCCGATATTTTTGGGATGAAAATCGTAGGTACATTCTCCATAGTTATATTCCCCGTTTTGGGAGGACTCTCGGAATTTTGTCAGATCGATCAGTATTTTTTTCATAAGCATCTCTTACATCCAGATATTAGGATAGTCTTTAATTTCATTGTAAGTGAAAACCGGTCCGTCTTTGCAGACGAAATAATCGCCCATGGCGCAATGACCGCATTTTCCCAGACCGCAGGACATATTCTTTTCCATGGAAAGATAGACGTTGGCATCTTTCACACCCAGTTCCAGCAGCCGGAAGGTGCCGAATTTCATCATGATGGGCGGACCGCAGACCACTGCTACGCAATCCTGAAAATCCACTTTCAGCTTATCCAGCAATACCGTGACCACGCCTTCGGCTTCCTGCCAGGTTTCATCTGCTTTATCCACCGCCCTTAGCAGGTTCACTTTGGGATGATCTGCCAGTTCCTTATACCAGTCTTTGTAAATAAAATCGGAAGGTGTTTTAGCGCCGAAACAGATGTGGATTTTTTTGAATTTGTCCGCTTCTTCCAGCATCGTCAGCAGCAGGCAGCGCAAGGGAGCGATTCCCACACCGCCGCCCAGAATGATCACTTCCTTACCGTAGAAATTTTCCAGCGGATAGCCGCGTCCGAAAGGCCCTCTGATTCCCAGAATTTCGCCGCCTTTCAAGGCATGCATTTTCTCGGTTACATAGCCGGCTTTCATTATGGTGATCTCCATCCTGTCTTTGATCCAGGCGGAGGAAGACGGTGTGTAAGGCGCTTCGCCCACTCCGTCGATAGTAACTTCCACGAACTGACCGGTGACAAACTCGAAGGGCTTATCCGGCGTTAAGAAAAAGGTTTTGATCAGCGGACTTTCCTCGACGACTTTGTTTAGTTTGAAAAGTAGTGGTTGATAGATATTTTTTTCCTGCATATTTATTTCCTTTATTTACAGGCTTGGATTATTACTTCGTTCTTATCGATCTTACCGATGCAGGCATCGATGCATCTGCCGCAGCCGGTGCAGGCGATTTCGCCGAACATATCGGGTTTATAGACAAATTTGCAGAGATAGCGGTTTTTCAGCCGATTGTATAATTTGCGAAGCGGATCTTCCCCGGCAGCTACGCGTTCAAACGCAGGATGCTGGCAGGTGTCCCAGTTCTTGATCTTTTCAAAACCCTGCCGGTCGATCAGCAGAAAACAGTGGCAGGTGGGACAGATCGTGGAGCAGGCACCGCAGGAAACGCAGGTTCTGGCATGATCCTTCCAGAGGTCATCGTTGTCTTTCAGAATCCCGATTCGAGTTGCCTGATTATCCGGCAGTTCTTTGTTCTGCAGATCCAGTTTTTCAACAGTCTCTTTTCTTCTGGCTTGCACCGATTCCGGTAACTGCTGAATCTCTCTGTCTGCCAGATCCATTTCCCTGATCAGCTCTTCGCCTTTTTCGGTAAACGTTTGAAGATAGATCGAGCCGTCCGCTACAGACATGGATACATCGCACAGTTTTTCGGCATAGGGCTTCATTCCATAAGTAGTGCAATGACAGGAAGATTTGATCTGATAGCAATCTTTGCCGATGATCGCCGTGTTCCGGCGGTTTTCCTGATAATATGTATCCAGAAATTCTTCATCCAGAAAGATCTTATCCAGCAGTGCCAGGGCATTCAGATCGCAGGCAGGTACGCCAACCACCAGACGCGGAGATTGTTTTTTCGCTTGAACGACATTTTCCTTGATGGGAAAAAAGAAAGCCTTCAGGGGTGTTACCGGAGTGTTGCTCTGATACGATATTTCTGCCGAATTGTTCTCGCCGATCTCTTCATAATCGACCGTTTTTTCATTACCAACAGGAGCGAAGATTGAATATTTACCGCCAAGTTGCAGCAGAGCTTCTGCCCACTGTCCTTCAGATACAGAGTAAATTTTCATACTAATTCCATTTATATTATTTTCGATTTCTCGACACACTCTACATCTATTTACTTCAACTTCTCAGTATCAAAGGGGTTTTAATTCTCTTAGAATGTCAAGACATAAATTCCTTACTTGAATTTTGTTCATTATTATTTTTCTTATCTGTCCACATTACAACTGATTAACATTCATCTATTTTTTTTACCAGCTTATCTGCAATGAGAAAGGAATATTTTTTTAGAAATTATTTGTTGAATTATTTTGTTTTTTTTAAAATTTTCGTATGACATTTTCTGCATTTTTCATTATCAATTATATTTTCTGATTTCCTTTTGTATATATTGCTATATCTTACGGCTGACATGACTACTCCGCTTATTCTTCTTGAACTCTTATTTTATTTGAGAATTGGATTATTATTGATTGGATTTTTTGCTTTTTTTTGTTATTTCATACTCGAATAATAATATAAGGAATAGTTATAATTATTTATATAAATGAATAAATATTTTGCCGAATTTTTGCTCTTCGGTGGCAATAAAGGAGCAAAGCTGAAAGAATTTTCTGGAGATTCTTCGCAGGTAAAGCTTAATGAATCGTCAGAATGACCTGTGTTTTTTTGGTGATAAATTGATACAATACTATGTTTCGTCAAAATAGCTGAAAGAATACCTCAACAT
>NPID01000046.1_pt1 | contig 68830 bp, 63 predicted proteins | sample 8637491 | NCBI WGS metagenome assembly NPID01 (sample SAMN07420843, study PRJNA396082) | bioreactor metagenome | isolation source: sample BA6 brine-fed electro-methanogenic bioreactor BA | place: Japan: Kochi | collected 2016-06-14 | reverse complement strand
CATGGGAGCTGCGAACCCGTGCTGAACAGTTGGTAAATATCCAGAATAAGGCTCGCCGTGCCCTGCGGGCGATGCTCAAAAGTGATCAACAAGGAGGGAATAACGCATGTTTGAACTCGATCCGCGGCTGGAGGCCGACACCCACATGCTGGGCGACTTTCCCCTGTGCCGCCTGCTGCTGATGAACGATGCCAACTACCCCTGGTTCATCCTGGTCCCCCGCCGTGAAGGGGTGCGTGAAATCTTTGAACTCAGCACCGCCGAACAGCACGCCCTGCTGCAGGAGTCGTCCTTTCTGGCCGAACGGCTGCACACCGTTTTCGGGGCCGACAAGATCAACATCGCCGCCCTCGGCAACCAGGTTCCGCAACTGCACCTGCATCACATCGTGCGCTATGAAAACGATGCGGCCTGGCCCGGACCGGTGTGGGGGGCGCACCCCGCCCGCCCCTACGGCCAGAAGGACCTGGCCGCCATGCTGCTGAAAGTGGGCATGGTGCTCAACGAAGGGACCGAACAGGTCGACTCCCACGACGACTGATCGGGAGCGTTTCAGCCGCACGGATCAAAAGCCTGCAGGCGGCGATTGACACGCCGCTTCATCTCCGCACTCCAGGGACCGGCCGCGGCAAGCTTCAGCGTTTCGCTCCGGAAGATGCGGCAGGCGGCCTGGCGCAGCATCTCCGGTGTTATCGCCGCAACGTCGTGGCGCTCCTGCTCCAGGGTGCGCACATGCCCCACCATCTCCCCCCAACCGTAGCGGGCGGCCATCTCCTCGGTAAAATCGCAGCTGAACTCCAGCTCGTAGAGAAACCCGCGCCGGATGCCGTCCAGCTCCTGCTGCGGCACCGGCGTGCGGCACAGATCCTCGAGCATCGCGAGAACTTCTTCCACCGCCTGTTCGACATTGTCCGGCACCAGCGCCAGATCAATGGAGAAGGAGCCGGTTTCGACCACCGTCGCCATCTGAGCATCCACCGCGTAAGTCAAACCCAGCTCCTCACGCAGGCGCTGCATGAGACGCGCGCTGCCGCCGCCGGAGAGCACGCGGCGCAGAAGGCGCAGCGCCATGTTGTCCGGGTCGTTACGCCCCGGAATGCGAAAAGCGACCTGCAACGAAACCTGCGAACCGCTGTCGCGCACCCAGACCGATTCAGGGCCTTTCTCATCTGAAGGAGCGGCAAAAGCGCTTGAATCCGGGACCGGCGCGGTCTGCCAGCTTCCGAAACAACGCTCGACGGACTGCAGAAACTGATCGTGTCCGACCCTCCCGGCCGCCACCGCCACGACATTGACAGGGCGATAATAGGTGGCGTGGTGTTTTTTGAGATCCTCCAGCGTCAACGCCTCGATACTGGCGCGAGTGCCGATGGTGGGCCTTCCCAGCGGGTGTCCGGGCCACAGCAGGGCAGCGGTGAGATTGTCGGGGTTGACGTCCTCGCCTTTGGCGTTGAGGTCCTCCAGCGCCTCTTCCAGAATAACGCGGCGCTCGGTCTCGAAATCATGCATCAGGGGCGACTGCAGCATTCGGGAAAACAACAATGTGCCGTGATCAACATGGTCAGGGTGCACACGCGAATGATAACAGGTGGTTTCCACGTCGGTGGCCGCGTTGACATAGCCGCCGATTGCCTCGAAGGCCCGTTCCAACTCCGGCCCGGTGGGATAATCCTGGCAGCCGCGAAACAGCATGTGCTCGAGAAAATGCGACACGCCGGCCGCGCGGGCATCCTCGTTGCGGCTGCCGACGCCGACGAAAAACATCATCTCCACCGCGTGCAGATGGGGCATGGGAACGGTGAGCACCCTCAGCCCGTTGGCGAGGGTATCTTTAAAAAAATCACTCATGGAAAATTATCCGAGAATCGGGTGAACAGGAATTGCAGGAATATTTCTGCCCCGCTTATTGGGCCTCCGGGACACACTATCCCTCATCGATGGCATCGGAATCGGAACGCGCCGTGGTGCCGGTAAAGATGTCGCGCCCGCCACGCTTACGCCGCCCGATATGGGCAAAATAGAACAGATGTCCCACAAAAAGAGTTATGAACAAAAGAATTCCCCAGCCGGGAATCGCCCCCAGAGCCGCCTGCTCGAGGAACGACTGCCAGGAACGGGCCGGCAGCGGGTGAAGCTTGATCTTAAGCAGCCAGGCACAGATCAGCACCAGGAAAATATAGATGTAATTGGCATAAAGGCGTCGCCCGAAAGCATAAATCAAGGTGATTTTATACTGGGGGTGACGCAGGTCGGAGGACAGGTCTTCAAGCCAGGGCGCACCGGGGGCCACGGTGAGGCGGCTGTTGAGAATGCCGTAGATGAAGTTCTGATGCAGCAGGCGCACCCGGAACTCATAGGCATCGTAAAAGCGGTAGCGGCGCGCCTCGACGTAGAGCAGAATATAAACAATGGCCAGCCCGAAAAGAAAAAAGGCGTGGGTCATCTCCGGGTGGGAAAAACCGAACCCGAGAAAGGCCGCGGTTGCCCCGACCGCCCAGTTGGTGGTGCGGTCGAGGCGTTCGCGCCACGCCAGGCTGCGCGAGACTTCGGCCCGGTAGTAATGAGTCAGGGCCGTGAGCATTTCGCTGCGACTGAGATTTTCGCCCAGGTTGAGATCCGCACTCATCGGTTTACACCCCGCAACCTTTCAGGACTCTGGACAGCATTCCCGGAATCTGATCCAAAACCAAGGATATCAATTCCCTTCGCGGGGTCGTAGCTTTCATGACAAGGGTGTTTGGCGCGACGGAGGGCGCCAATCAAACGGCCAGGGATGGCGAAAAGTGTCCCTTGTCATGGGAGTGACGACCCCATGCTGAAAATCTAAAACTAAGTTTATCAGAGTCTCGAAGGTCTGCGAGGACGGTCAGCCCGGTGAAGATGCCAGCAGACGCGCCGCCTCCTTGGCGTGATAAGTAATAACGAGATCCGCACCGGCGCGCTTCATGCCGACCAGGGTTTCCAGAATGACACGGTCCTCGTCGATCCAGTCCAGCTTGGCCGCCGCCTTGACCATCGAATATTCACCGGAGACATTGTAAGCTACCAGCGGCAGATCGAACCGATCGCTGAGGTCGCGCAGGATATCGAGATAAGCCAGCGCAGGCTTGACCATCAGAAAGTCGGCGCACTCCTGCAGGTCCAGCGCCGCTTCCCGAAACGCTTCGCGGCGGTTGGCAGGGTCCATCTGGTAGGAGCGCCGGTCGCCGAACTGCGGAGTGGAATCGGCCGCGTCGCGGAAAGGGCCGTAGTAGGCGCTGGCGTATTTGACTGCGTAGCTCATCACCGGGATCTGGTTGAAGCCGTTGGCGTCGAGAATCTCGCGGATAGCGGCAACCCGGCCGTCCATCATATCCGAGGGGGCCACGATGTCGGCTCCCGCGCGGGCGTGGGAGAGCGCTTCGGCGGCCAGCAGCTTAAGCGTCTCGTCGTTGTCCACATCCCCGTCGCGGATGACGCCGCAATGGCCGTGGTCGGTGTATTCGCACATGCAGACGTCCGTGATCACCATCAGTTCTGGCACCGCATCCTTGATGGCCCGCACCGTGCGCTGGATGATCCCTTCGTCACTGTAGGCATCCTGCCCGAGAGGATCCTTCTCCTCGGGAATCCCGAACAGGATGACCGCCGGGATGCCGAGTTCATGGACTTCTTTGGCTTCGGCCACGATGTGCTCGATGGACTGCTGGTAGATCCCCGGCATGGAAGGGATCTCCTTGCGGATATTGTCGCCAAAGGCACTGAACATTGGATAGATCAGGTCATCCACCCGCAGGAAGGTTTCGCGCACCATGCGGCGGATGCCGGGAGTGCGGCGCAAGCGGCGGGCACGATATTCGGGGAAGAACATGTTTAGACTCCTTTTCCCTTTTTCCGGAACTGTTGTCAGGGTTCAATCCCGCGCAGAACGGGCGGGATGTGGTTTGAAATGCTGTGCCAACGCCTCCACCATGGCGTCCAGAGTGGAGTCGCGCGGCTCGACCGTCACCTCGATGCCGTATTTGCCGGCGGTGCGGGTGGTGAGCGGACCGATGGAGGCCACCACAACGCCGCGCAGCAACTGTGCGGCATCTTCACCTACCATGGCGACAAAATGATCAACGGTTGAAGAAGCCGTGAAGGTCACCGCATCGAGTGTCCCCTTTACCAGGTGGTCGCGCAGGGTCTCACCGCCCTCTTGCGGGGCAACGGTGCGATAGAGAACGGGGGCCGCAACTTCGGCGCCCAGGGCGCGCAGCTCATCGGGAATCAGCGTGCGCGCCAGCTCCGCGTGAGGATAGAGCACCCGGCGCCCCTGGACGCCGTGCTCCTTGAGCAGCGCAACCACCCCTTCGGCCCGATAATCGGCGGCCACCAGGTCGGCTTTGACTCCGTAAGGCTCAAAAGCCTCGGCGGTTTTCGGCCCGACCGAAACCAGCGTCACTCCGGCCAGCGCGCGCGCGTCCCTGCCTTTGCCGCGCAGCCGTTCGAAAAAGAAATCGACCGCGTTGACCGAAGTCAGAATCAGCAGATCGGTCTGCGCCAGGTGGTCAATTTCCCGGTCGACCGGCTCCCAGTCCGCCGGCGGCGCCAGCGCGATGGTAGGCACGGACACCACTTCAGCGCCCCGCTCTTCGAGCAGGCTCCGCAGTGCGGAGGTCTGGGTGGCGGCACGGGTGGAGAGCACCCGGCGGCCGAACAGGGGGCGGTTTTCAAACCAGGCCAGTCTTTTGTGCAGATCAACCACTTCACCCACGATAATGACGGCGGGCGGACCGATGGAGGCGGCGCAGGCCTTCTCCTCGACGTCCTCAAGGGGGGCAATCAGGCTGTGCTGTTGCGCGGTGGAGGCCCAGCGCACAATGGCAACCGGGGTCTGCGGAGAGCGACCGTGCCGGATCAGTTCGCGCACGATCAGAGACAGGTTGACCATCCCCATGTAGAACACCAGGGTTCCCATGCCGGTGGCGATCTTTCCCCAATCGAGGGACGACATTTTTTTTTCCGGCTTTTCGTGGCCGGTCACCAGCCCCAGGGTTGTGGTGTAATCCCTGTGAGTCAGGGGGATTCCGGCATAGGCCGCGGCGGCAAAAGCGGCCGTCACGCCCGGCACCACCTCGAATTCAACCCCGGCGCGATACAGAAAGAGGGCTTCCTCGCCTCCGCGCCCGAAAAGGTAGGGATCTCCGCCTTTGAGGCGCACCACCGTTTTCCCGGCCTGCGCCAACCCGGCCAGCAGCGCATTGATCTGCTCCTGCGGCAGATGGTGTCGGCCGCGCTCCTTGCCGACGTAGATCTTCTCCGCATCGGCGCGCGCTTGCTCCAACAGGCATGGATTGGCCAGGTAGTCGTAGACCACCACGTCAGCGCGGCGCAGGCAGTCGCGCCCCTTGAGGGTGATCAGGCCGGGATCGCCGGGCCCGGCCCCGACCAGGTAGACAATGCCCTGCTTCGTCATAGCGATTCCATGGCAGTCGGCATCGCCGGCCCTGCCTCAAACGTCCTCACGGTCGCTGTTGAAGGTTTCGTGCTGGTAAACTTCGTTGAGGATTTCTCCGGCGCCCATTCCCAGCAGATCCTCGGCCAGGGCGATGCCCAACTGAGCAGCTTCGGCAATGGGGGCGCTGCGGGTCTTCTTGAGAAACTGCGCCCCGTCGACACTGGCCACCAGCCCGGTAAGATTGACCGTATCGTCGCTGACCGTTCCGTAGGCGGCGATGGGGACCTGGCAGCCGCCTTCGAGATGCCGCAGCAGGGCACGCTCGGCGGTGACGGCGTAGGCGGTTTCGGGATGATGGAAGAAATCGATCATTTCGTTGGTGCGCTCGTCATCGATACGGGTCTCGAGGCCGAGAGCCCCCTGCCCGATCGCGGGCAGCGACACTTCCGGCTCCAGATATTCACCGACCTGATCGGCAAAGCCCAGACGCTTCATGCCGGCGGCCGCCAGCACCACCGCATCGAGATTGTCCTCTGTGAGCTTACGAATGCGGGTCTCCACATTACCGCGGATATCGCGCATCTCAAGATCGGGGCGCAGGTGAAGCAGTTGCGACTTGCGGCGCAGCGATGAAGTGCCAATGCGTCCCCCCTGCGGAATGTCGCGCCAACTCGACAGGCCGGAGCGCAGCACCACAATGTCGCGGGGATCTTCGCGCCGGGTAATGCAGCGCAGGTCAAGGCCTTCGGGGAAAATGGTCGGCACATCCTTCATGGAATGAACCGCGATATCGACCTCGCCCCGCAGCATCGCCTCTTCGATCTCCTTGACGAACAGCCCCTTGCCGCCAACCATTGCCAGCGGCACATCGAGGATCTTGTCCCCCTGGGTCTTGATCTTGGTCAGGGTCACTTCCAATCCGGGGTAGCGCTCTTCCAGGCAGGACTTGACCCAGTTTGCCTGCCACAGGGCCAGTTGACTGCTCCGGGTGCCGATCCGCAGGGTCTGTTTGCTCATTGTTGGTCATACTCCTTAAAGGGTTGTCGTTTCAGGGGTGATATTCCTGGACGAATTCAGTTCTTCTCGGGGGGCGAGGATTCCGCATCCTGCTGCTCGCAGCAAGTGGGCAGATCAAACAGGGTGCGTACAGCCTCCACGTAGTTGTCGCCCTCCACCCCGTTCTGAGTTTTCTTCAATACGGTGATGGGGGCGTGCAGCGCCTTGTTGACAATCGCCGTCGCCATGGCTTCGATGGCTTTGCGCTCTTTTTTGCCAAGGTCTTTGAGGTTGGAGAGGGTTTTTTCCACCTCGGCCTGCCGAATTTCTTCAAACCTTTCGCGCAGCGCGACAATGGTCGGCACGACATCCAGGCAGGACAGCCACTGGTGAAACTGATGAATTTCCTGGTCGATGATCGCTTCGGCCTTTTTGGCTTCCTTGTGACGTTCCTTGAGGTTGGCCTGCACAACCTCCTGCAGATCATCGACATCATAAAGATAGACGTTGTCGACGTCGTTGACCTTGGGGTCGATATCACGCGGCACGGCAATGTCAATGAAGAACATCGGCTTGTATTTGCGCTGCTTGATCACCCCTTCCACCTCCCGGTGATGCAGGATGTAGTCGGGGGCGCCGGTGGAGGTCAGCACGATATCAACCCGGTGCAGATGTTCGGTAAAATTGTCGAACAGAATGGGCTTGCCCTGGAATTCCTCGGCCAGTTTGACGGCGCGCTCATAGGTGCGGTTGGTGACCAGGACCTTGGAGATGCCGTTGTTGACGAAATGACGCGCCGCCAGTTCGCACATCTCTCCCGCGCCGATCAGCAGGACCGTCTTGTCCTCCAGGGTGTCGAAGATCTTGCGGGCCAGTTCCACCGCCGCGAAGGAGACCGAAACCGCATTGCTGGCAATCTGGGTTTCGGTGCGCACCCGCTTGGCCACGGAAAAGGCCTTGTGCAGGAAACGGTTGAGAATGATGCCGGAGGTTTTATGGTCGGTCGCATAACCGTAGGCGGTCTTGATCTGTCCCAGGATCTGCGGCTCGCCGATCACCATGGAATCGAGGCTGGAGGAGACCCTGAACAGGTGGCGGATCGCGTCGGGGCCCTTGTAGGCATAGAGATGAGGGGAAAGATCCTCCACCTGAAGCTGGTGATAATCGGCGAGAAAATGCTTGAGCCGGGTGATCGCCTCGTCGGCATCGCGGCTGGTGGCATAAAGCTCAACGCGGTTGCAGGTGGAGACAATCAACCCTTCGGTCACCGACGGCAGGGCCACCAGTGCATGCAGGGGTTTTTCCATGGCGGTCGGAGCGAACGCCACCTTTTCGCGGATTTCAACGGGGGCAGTCTTGTGACTGAGGCCCACGACGATAATGTTCATACGGCCATCATTCCTGGAGAGTTTACGGTCCCTGCAGCGACTTGAAATTGTGTTCGCCCGGCAGGAGCAATCCTACGCCGAGGTAGCTGAACACCAGAAAACAGAATCCGACAATCATGAAAATCGCTGCGCGTCGCCCGCGCCAACCGACCACCAGGCGGCCGTGAAGAAGCGCCGCATAGAGAAACCAGGTGATCAGGGCCCAAGTTTCCTTGGGATCCCAGCGCCAATACCCACCCCAGGCCGAATTGGCCCACATTGCTCCCGAGATGATCCCCATGGTCATCAGCGGAAAACCCAAAGTCAGACATCTATAATTGATGCTGTCGAGAGTGTTCAACGACGGCATCCGATAAAACAGAGTCGAAAATTTCTTGCTTTTGACCATGCGCTCCTGAATCAGGTACATGACGCTGACGGCAAAAGCGACGGTGAACACTGCATTGCCGAAAAAGGCCAGCGCCACATGAATCGGAAACCACCAGCTGTTGAGCATGGGGTTGATTTCCGCGACGTTGGTCACCGTTACGCCGCCGATCACCATCAGAACCAGAGCCAGTGGAGTCAGGAAGGCGCCGATCACCGCCAGCCGGTAGCGCGCATCGAACAGCAGGAAAATCCCCACAACGCACCAGGCGGAGAAAGACAGGGATTCATGCAGATTGGTCACCGGCGTATAGCCGGCTTCGACAAAACGCGCGATCAATGTCGCGCTGTGTACCGCAAAACCTCCCAACAGCACCCATCGCGCCGCAATTCCGGCCTTCTGCCGATGCGAAATGATATCGACCAGATAGAGGACGGTAGCCGCGAAATAGACGAGCAGGGCGAGCTTGAAGAGAATGATGTTTAGACTCATTTCGATCCTTTCGACAAGGAAACCCCCAACTGGTCGAGAGAGACTGTCGTGCCGAGGATTCGGCCCACCAGACGCTCAACAGCGTCGCGATCTCCCGCCGCGATCAAGCGGGGCAGACCTGCTGCAGCCAACTCCTCTAAAACATTGCGATTGTAGGAGGTTGACTCAGACCCTGTCAACCGCTTTCGCCGCAGGGCCGCCGCGATCTCCAGGAAGACACCCCAGTGGGGGCCTAAAAGGTTATCGATTTCGTCTCGCAGCAGGGAACAGAGCGCAGGGCTGCCCCCGCCGCTGAAAACCGCTATCGTCAGATCGCCCCGGCGCAGCAGGGCCGGCAGGGAGAAATCGCTCCCCGCGGGATCATCGACCCTCTGAACCAATGCGCCGCAGCGGCGGGCGTCAACGGCGACCCGGCGGTTGAGATCGTGATCCGAGGTCGCGGCGAACACAAGAAAAGCTCCCTCGACATCCGCCGGCCGATACGGGCGGGGCAGACAGTGGGCATCCTGCAGATCATGCAGACGGGCGGCCACGGGATCGACCACCCGCACCCGCGCACCGGCATCCAGCAGCCCCCGCGCCTTGCGGCGACCTACGCCCCCCGCACCGACCACCACGCACAACCGCCCCCGGACCCGCAGGGAGAGAGGATAGTCGCGCTCAGGTGTCCCAGTGCTCTCCACCATTACAATCCGAACAATTCGGCTTCAACCAGTTCGCACAGTACCCGGCCGCAGAAATGGCTCACTTCAAGAGCGTCGGCGGTGCTGTCGGTCTCGATATCAAAAAGAAAATCGGGCTTTTCACCGAAAAAAGCCTCCTCCCTGCCGCGAAACACGAAAGCCGTTGAGCTGCCGACCCCACGGGCCACGGCAAACGCTTCTTCGACGGCCTCGTCGCGTGCGCCGTCGGAAAAAGCCAGCACCAGGTCACCTCCGCCGCCCAACGCCTGCAGCTGCCGGGAGAAGAAGTTCTGCAGCTGATCGTCGCGACCGAGGGACAATCCCAGCAACGAATCACGACAGAGAGAAACCGCCGGCAGCACCGGTCGCTCCAGCGACAGACGGTAGTTGAAAAAACTGGCCACAAGATCGGCCACTGCTCCGAACTGCCCGCTGCCGATAACCACGAGCCGGCCGCCCTCATGGAAAATTTCAGTCAGACGCCGCGCCAGCTGTGACAGCGATCCGCCGTGCTTCTGGAGGCTGGATTCCAGTACCCCGGTATGTTTATGCATCGATTCGGCAATTCGAGTCTGATCCATGATGTCTCCCTCCCCGCACAGAGGAGAAAAAAAGTGAACGAGTCCGCAACGGAAACGAAAGAATAGGAATCTCGATGGCACCTGTCAAGAACGGCAAATCTCTCCGGCGCCACCGGACAAACCCGATTCCCTCTTGATTTTTTCAGGTGCTGCTTTATCCTTTCCTGAAACAACTGATTTACATTTCAGTGACGATTTTTCTCAAAAGGAGTGTTTTCATGGCAAGCGATAAAGTTATCCAATTGTCTGATGATTCGTTCGAAAATGAAGTTCTCAAATCCTCGACCCCCGTCCTGGTCGATTTCTGGGCTTCCTGGTGTGCGCCCTGCAAGGCGATCAGCCCCGTGGTGGACGGACTCGCCGACGAATATGACGGACAGGTCAAGATCGGCAAACTCAACGTGGACGAAAACCCGGCAACCCCGGGGCAGTATGGAGTGCGCGGCATTCCGACCCTGATTCTGTTCAAGGACGGGCAGGTTGTGGATCAGGTCGTGGGCGCAGTCCCAAAAAACCAGCTCGAAGGGTTGATTAAAAAGGCGCTGTGAGCCGATTCGAAGCCACCCGCTGAAGAAAAAAGGAGAGCCCCCATGCGGGGCTTTCTTTTTTTCGTCTTTGCTGGCAATCAGTCCGGAATCGCGGAGAGAGCCTGCCTGATGGCCTGCCGATCAGGGGACGGGATGCGGGACTGCTTGATCTCCTGCAGCATCTGCTGCTTTTCTTTTTTGATCCGCGCCATCTCCTCGAGGCTTTTGCGCACCACCTCGCGACTGTCATAACTCCAGCTGTTGTAGGCCTGATTCCGGCGCGCAACCGCCTGCTCGTACTGCGATGCCAGCTCGCTGGCCCGATCGCGCCACCCGGCAATCTTGTCGCGACGTTCTTCCAACCGCTGGCGCTGTGCACTTACAGCCTGCTCGACCTGGCCACTCCCGGCGTCGGGGACCTCCGCTTCAGGTATCAGCGAAAAAGACCCGGCAGCGCCCTTCTCTTCGCCGCCGTTTTTTCTCACCGGAACACAGCCGGGCGGAAACTTGCTCGGATCATCGGTCATCAGCAGAGAACCGGAAGCCTGGCGACACCGGTAAATTTCGGCCTGCGCCGGCAGACAGGTCGCGACAATCAATGCCGCCAGCAACAACCTCCTTGCCACAACAGTCATATCCGGACTCCTTTTCTAGCGCCGCAATCGGCCGGATCTGCCCCGGCATTTCACATGGGCGTTTTTCCGCTGCCGTGCGCAGATGGCGGAAGATTTCGCGATAGGAGCGGCGGTCACCGGTTTCGCCGTAAGAACGGGCCAGTCGCTCCAGCAACGCTTCGTCGCAAGCCGGGTAACGCTGCAATGCTTCCTGAAGAGCATCCGCGCGGGTTTGTGCTTGACACAAGCGTTCGCGCAGATCTTCCAGCTGATGAAAATCCTGCACCTGCGCCCGATGGGCGCCGTTACTCGCATCCAGGACCTCTCGCGCGGATTCCAGGGCCTCGGAGTCGCGCCGCAGCAACGCGGAGAGATGCTTGATCTGGCGCTTGCGGGCACCGTGCTGCCTCGTTTTGCGGGCCAGGTCGAGTTCTGCCCGCAGCGACTGATCCCACTGCAACCGCTCGATCTGGGAGACACCCAGGTCAAGCAGCCCCCGGACAAGCTCTTCCACCTGGTGGGCCTGGCGTTTGAGGGCGCTGCGACTGGGCGCCGCAGGGATATAAGGTTCTTTCATCAGAACTCCCGCTTGCTGTCGAGTAAAAAGGTAACAGGACCGTCATTGACCAGGGATACTTTCATATCGGCCTGAAATACGCCGGTGGCAACCGTCAGGCCGAGAGCCTGCAATTGAGCCACATAGTCCTGATAAAGGCTGTCCGCCCGCTGCGGCGGTGCGGCATCGGAGAATCCCGGCCGGCGCCCCTTGCGGCAATCTCCGTACAGGGTAAATTGCGACACGACCAGCACCGCGCCGCCGATATCGCTCACGGAGCGGTTCATGCGGCCCTGCTCGTCTTCGAAAATACGCAACCCCGCTGTTTTCTGGGCAAGGTAGCGCACATCGGATTCATCATCTTCGCGCCCGACGCCCAGCAGGACCAGAAGACCGCGGTCGATCGCGCCGACCGTTTGTTCATCGACAACAACTGCCGCCTCACTTACACGCTGCAGAACCGCCCGCATCAGTCTCCCTCCCCGGCCAGGCGTCGAAGAGTGGCGAGATTGTGCATGTCCCACTCGCTGGACTTCCCCTTGGGCGTCTCCAGGATCATCGGCACGCCGGCAAAGCGCGGATCCTGCACCAGTTCCCGAAATCCCGCTTCACCGATGGCTCCCTCCCCGATATGGGCATGACGATCGAGGCGCGAACCGCATTCGCCGCGACTGTCGTTGACATGAAAAGCCTCGATCCGCTCAAGCCCGACGCATCGCTCAAAATCGTTCATCACTTTTCGATACCTGTGTTTTTCCGAGAGATCGTAGCCGGCGGCGAATGCGTGGCAGGTATCGAAGCAGACCCCGAAGCGGCCACCGGGCACGCCCTCCATAATCGCGGCCAGATGCTCAAACCGGGACCCCAGGCAACTCCCTTGCCCGGCCGTGTTTTCCAGCAGCACGGTGACGGAATGAGGCGCCTCGGCAAAAATACGCCGCAACGCCTGGCAGACACGCGCGATGCCGGCGTCCTCGCCGCTGCCCACATGGGCACCGGGGTGCATCACCAGCCCGGCAATCCCCAGTTGATGGCAGCGCTGCATCTCTTCGAGAAATGCATTGCAGGATTTATCCCAGGCCGCATCATCGGGCGACGCAAGGTTGATCAGGTAAGAATCATGCGCCATCACCGGCCCGACATCGCTGTTCTCCCTGGCCGCCCGAAACGCCTCGGCGCGCTTCTCGTCAATGGGCGGAGCCTGCCAGCGGTTGGCGTTCCGGGTAAAGATCTGCATGGCCCCACAACCGAGCGCATCGGCACGGGGAAAGGCTTTCTCCACTCCGCCGGCCACCGAAATATGGGCGCCGAAAAGCCGCCTCTGCGCTTTTTCAGAAGAGGCAAAGGTCATGGATCGACCACTGAACTGACCAGGCCACGCCACCCCATGACCACTTCCGGCACCTGATCGGCGCGATCAACCCGCGCGTCGACATAATCCGCCTGCCGAGCCGGCCCCACCAGCACGGTACGCATCCCCAACGCCTTGGCGGTGCGCAGATTCTCCGCCGAATCCTCAATCATCGCGCAGTGCCCGGCGTCTGCACCGAGATGCGCCAGCACCCGGTGATAAGGATCGGCATAGGGCTTGGGACAGTAGTCGGCAACCCGGATATCGAAGATTTCACTGAATTGATCGGCAAGGTCAAGGGCCTGCAGCACCCGATCGGCATGACCGCGCGACCCGTTGGTGAACACAACCTTAACGCCGGGCAGGCTTTCCAGCGACTGCCGCAGGCGCTGATCGGGGCGCAGGCAGAGGGCCACATCGACATCATGGACGTATTCGAGATAATCTTCCGGATCGACCCGGTGGTGGCGGATCAGGCCGCCGAGGGTCACCCCGTAACGCTGCCAGTACAGACGCCGCAGACCGTCGACCCGCTCCGGTTCGATCCCCACGACCTCGGTCATGTAGCGATTGATCCGCACGTCGATGAGGGAGAACAGGCGCGCCTCGGGCGCATAGAGCGTGTTGTCCAGATCGAAAATGGTCACATCCATAGGCTCTCAGACCCCTTGAGGTGTGAGGAGAGAGGGGGGAAGCCCCCTCTCACTTTGTCGCAAATCCCTACTGGGGGTCGTAGACCCCTTCGAACACCTGGACGGCGGGGCCGGTCATGAAGACGCTGCCGTCTTCGGCCCACTCCATCTCGAGATCGCCGCCGAGCAGGTGGTTGAGCACCTTGCGCTCGGTGAGGTCATTGAGCACGGCGGCGACGGTGACCGCCGAAGCGCCGGTGCCGCAGGCCAGGGTTTCGCCGGAGCCGCGCTCCCAGGTGCGCTGCCTGAGTTCGGTGCGAGAGACGACCTCGACGAATTCGACATTGGTGCGATTCGGGAAAATTTCGTGATTCTCGATCACCGGGCCATACTTCTCAACCGGGAACTGATCCACATTTTCAACGAAGATCACGCAGTGCGGATTGCCCATGGAGGCACAGGTGATGCGAAAGGTCCGGTCAAGCACCTGCAACTCGACAGCCACGACCTGCTCTTCCGGATCGCCGGTCATGGGAATCTCACCGCGCTTCAAGCGGGGCTGCCCCATGTTGACACGCACTTTCTCGATTTTATCGTCTGCATTGGGAAAAAGCTGCAATGTCAGGATGCCGGCCCCGGTTTCAGCCGTGATCTCGGTTTTATCCACCAGCTTATGGTCATAGGCGTATTTGGCCACGCAGCGAATGCCGTTACCGCACATCTCCGATTCGCTGCCGTCGGAATTGAACATGCGCATGCGCACATCGGCCACATCCGAAGGCATGATCAGGATCAGGCCGTCGCCACCGATGGCGTAGTTGCGGCTGCTCAACTCGATGGCCAGCTCCGCCGGATCCCTGACTGCCGTCTCGAAACAGTTGACATACACATAATCGTTACCTGCGCCATGCATTTTGGCAAACTTCAAAGCCATTTCAGAAAATCCTTTCGATAGAACATACATAACTTTACCGGAGACTACCGACCTGGCCACGGGACGCGGCGGTCGAGTTCTGCGGTGATCTGCCTGAGCCGCAGGAGGATTGCTTACCGCAAGCGATGCCCTCACCCACTGCGCCCCATGCTGAACAGGTGCAAAACTACAGTATATGCACAATATCGCCCGCCCATCAAGACCGCGATACTTCTGCGATCGGCAGTTGACCTGAAGTCTTGCAGTGATTTATAGTCACTGCAAAACTTATCGGAGAAGCAAAAACATGGCCTTCAATCTCAAAACAAAGCTCTGGCAGACCGGCGCCCTCGACTGGTGGGGAATGATCGACGGTGAGGATCAGTACCTGGGAAACCGCGAATTCCCCCTCCCTCCCGAAGAAGGCGACGAATGGCTGGTACGCGCCACCGGCGACCGTTTCAAGGTCATCGACGGTGAAATCCGCAAGATCGGCACCGGCGAACAGGTGCCCGAGTTCTGGTAGGCGCACCATGGCACTGGAAGTGATCCAGATCCCCGCCGGACGCATGGACAACTTCTCCTACCTGGTCTTCTGCCCCGAAACCCGGCACGCGGCCGCCGTCGATCCATCCCTCGCCCCGCAGAACCTGCTGCAGGTTCTGCGCGAGCGCAACCTGCAGCTCGAACTGCTGATCAACACTCACGGACACCATGACCACACGGCCGGCAACCAGGCCGTGCTGGATTCTGGAAAAGTGCCGCTGGCTGGCCACTCTCTCGATCTGCCCGACGCCGACCGCCACCTCAACGACGGTGACCGACTCGCCATTGGCCGGGAAACGCTCGAAGTCCTCCACACCCCCGGTCATTCACCGGGCTCCATCACCCTTTATACAGGCGATGCGCTGCTCACGGGAGACACCCTGTTCGTGACATTTGTCGGCCGCGCAGATCTGCCGGGAAGCGATCCGCGCGCCCTGCACCGCAGCCTGCAGCGCCTGTCCGGCTTCCCTCCGGAAACCAAAGTCTATCCCGGCCACAATTACGGACCGCAACCGGTTTCCACCATCGCCTACGAACGGCAGCACAATCCCTATCTCAAATGCCCCGACCTGGAAAGTTTTCTGAAGCTGCGCATGGGCTGAGCGTTTTCTCCAGATTCACATTTCCGTCTCTGCGCTGGGAACCAGTCGGGTACCGGCGAAACGATCGTTCCAGCCCCGTCCCTCAAGGTCGCGACAGGCTCTCCAGAACCCGAACCCCAAAGTCAGCAGGGCGGCAAGCCCGCCTACTGAATGCAGAAACGCATCGGACAGGCTCAGCGCCGAGCCGTCGCAGCGCTCAAGGCGCAGGCCGAAAAGCATTTTCCCCGGTGTCTGGCCGGTAAAAAAGTGAAAGGCGGTAAAGTAGAGAAACGAGACACTGAAAAGCAGCAGATAGTAGGGGATGGAGAGGTGGATGAGGTCCGCCATGGAGGGAAGAAGCGCCGGACTTTCAAGAGGAGACAGCAGGCGCGTGGCGCTGACCAGAAAGAGCAGAAAAACCCCGGTCACAAAAAAAAGATCAAGCCAGAAGGCGCCAAACCGGGCCATGGGATGAACGCAGGAAGGGGCCGCGCCTGCTTCCCCGGCTCCTTCCCGCGATTCATTCATGCTTTGCAGTTCAGAATCCGGAGACGCCCCCTGAGGGGACGGCTCCGGCTGATCAAAAGGGTCGCGGGGATCCTCCTTCTGCTCCCCGGCTTTTTTACTGCGCCCCTCCGGCTGCTTCTCATCATCGTCCAATGCGAAATCGTCATCGTCGAAGCTGATCTCTCCCCAGGCCCTGTCTTCTTGGGGCTCCGCTTCCGCGGACGTCACCTCCTCAGAGGCGGATTCGCCGTCGAGTTCCTCGAAATCGAGTTCGTGCAGACCGGGAAGGTCAAGGCTGGATTCATCTTCCTCCGAGGAGTTCGCGTCCTGGCTTTTGGGTTCAACCTGAGGCGGTGCATCAACCAGTTCCTCGAAATCCTGTTCATCGGAAACATCATCCAGCAGGCTGGAATCAAAGGCTTCGTCCTCGGAGAAGCTCAAATCCGGCAAAGGCTCCTGCTCCCATTCCATATCCGACGCGGCTTCTGCGGCAGGCGTTGAGGCCTCTGGAGAGCGGGGTTCACCCTCGGCCTCATCTTCAAAGTCAAACTCCTGACCCGACGCGTCATCAAGCGAGAACGTGTCGTCCCCCTGACCCAGTTCAAGCCCATCCTCGCCCTCTTCGCTCCAATCAAGGTCAAAAGGATCTTCTTCCGCATCGTCCTGAGGCTGTGGCACGGCGGCTGCGGCGGCGGTCGATGTCTGGGGTTGCGGCGGTGGGGGCGCCGCTTCCTCGGCGGCAACGGCGGAAGACGTCATGGCCGCGGCTCCCGACAACCCCTGCCCCATAACGGAAGCAACCTCCTCATTATGAGGGAAAAGGAGGCTGCGCAGGCCGAACTTCTCCTTGAAATCCTTGAGATCGTTACCGCATTTTTTGCAGCTCTCGAGGTAATCGAAACTGTTGAATCCGCACTTTGGACACTTCATGTCGACTCCTTGCCCGACAACTGGGGAAATCGCCTAACTGCGACCGAAATCCCCGTAGAGGTATTCTAAAATGGCGACAACGGCAACCCCCGCCGTCTCTGTTCGCAGAATGTGTCGCCCCAGCCCGACCGGAACAAAACCGGCACTGCGCGCCTGCGCCACCTCATGCTCGGTCAACCCTCCTTCGGGGCCGACCATGATGGCCACGCCCGCGGGCGGCGCGGCGGGGAGCGCATGCGCCAACGGCGTGCTTTCCTGTTCCCAAAGCACAAGCTTGAGCTGTTCCTGACCGCCAATCGCCGACCCGATCGGCTGCGGGGCATCGAGCCGGGGCAGAAAAGGCCGCCGCGACTGCTGTGCCGCCTCGCGCACGATCCGCTCCCAGCGCTTCAGACGATTGGCCTGCCGCTCCCCGGAAGGGCGCGCAATACTTCGCGCAGCCAGCCAGGGTGTAAAGCGGGAGACACCCAGCTCTGTACCCTTTTGCAAGATCAGGTCCATTTTTTCGCCTTTAGGCAGGCCCTGGATCAATCGGAGAGACAAGGGGGGAGGATCTTCACGAAACCGGGTCAAAACACGCACCCGGGAAACATTTTTTGACAGCGCCTCGAGTTCACCGTGCACCACCTGGCCCTGGCCGTCGAACAGGCACAGGGGAGCGCCGGGCGCCAGTCGCAGAACGCGGGACAGCTGATGGTGCAGATCTCCTTGGAGCAGTAAAGGATCGCTGTCGAGCAGATCCGGGTCGACGAAAAAACAGCGCATCAGTCGCTCCGGCGATAGGCCAGGCAGACCCATTCGTCGCGGCTTCGCACCTCCGGGCCGCTCAGTCCGAACCGGCTGAAACCTTCCCGCACGAAACGCTCTTTCTCCTGCAGGATGCCGGAAAGGACCAGCAAACCGCCCGGTGCGACGCGGCGCACCAACTCGGAAGCAAGTCGCACGTTTTCCTCGGCCAGAATATTGGCCAGCACCAGATCGAACCCGGTACCGAGATCCTCCAGCGGCGAGGTGGTGAAGTCGATGCGATCATCAAGATCGTTGGCCGCAGCGTTTTCCCGCGCCACACGGCAGGCATCGGCGTCAATATCGCAGGCCAGCACCTCTCTGGCACCGAAAGCGGCAGCCGCCAGCGCCAGAATCCCCGAGCCGGTGCCTACGTCGAGGACTTTCGGGGCAGAGGTCCGGGCGGCAAACTCTTCAACCAGAAACTCGAGACACAGCCTTGTGGTGGCATGGGTGCCGGTGCCGAATGCCATGCCGGGGTCGATGGTCAGAACCACTTCCGCGTCTCCCGGGTCGACCTCTTCCCAGCTCGGCCTGACAATCAGCGATCCGACCCGGAACACGGGAAAATGCTGCTTCCAGCCCTCGGCCCAATCTTCGTCGGACAACTGGCCGCTTGTTGCCGCGGACCAGCGAGGCGATGGAAAAGCGCGCCGCAGGGGGGCGAGCTGCTGTTCGATCCGTTCAACGATCTGCCGCGGATCCTCGTCACCGGGAAAATAAGCGCGCAGGTCGAGCACTTCGGGGAGATTCTCGTCGGCGTCGGGCACGACAAAAGTGTCGAGAACCTGCTCGCGCTCCCGCACCCCCGTGGATCCGAGCGCGATGAGAAGCGCACACACGGTATCGGCCGCCACAGACGGCACTTTGAGACTGATTTCGATCCATTGCTGATTCATGGCCTTTTCTCTAGCAGAGATGTTGGAAAAAAACAATAAAAACCTTGACAAACCGTTAATGTTCAAGTCTAATTCATAGCAATTAATGAGGTCTGGGGCGATTCAGCAGTAATTCATAATCCCGGTGCGGGACGGGTCGCCTTTCCGCCACCGATACCGAGCGGGGCAGACGACACAGAACACCAACGATAAAGGGCAGGCAATTTCTCCTTGGCAGAAAAAAGGACTTGCGTTACCATCCGGCCGTGGAATTTTCCTAATTAAGCCCTGAGACACGGTCTAACATGCCGGAAAGACAAAACATTTTCCTCCTGTCCGATGCGACAGGAGAGACAGCAGAAAAAACGGTCGCCGCAGCCCTGACCCAGTTTCGCGGCAAAGATGCTCGTGTACGGCGCATCAGCAATGTACGGAACAAGCATCAGGTCTACGAGGCGCTGGATGAAGCCCTGAAAAATCAGGCGCTGGTCGTCTACACCATCGTCAACCGCGAGCTTGCGCAGATTGTTCACGACGAGTGTGATTCCCTGGGGCTGCCCGGCATCGACCTGATTACGCCGCTGCTCATGCGCCTTTCAGAGTTTTTCGGTGTTTCGCCAAAAGAAATGCCGGGATTGCTGCACGGCGTCAACGAAGGCTACTTTTCAAGAATCGACGCCGTAGAATTTGCCGTCAAGCATGATGACGGCCAGGAAACCCGCAATCTGCACAAAGCCGACATCGTACTGGTCGGGGTGTCGCGCACCAGCAAAACGCCGCTCTCCATCTATCTCGCCCATAAAGGATGGAAAGTCGCCAATGTCCCGCTGGTCGCCGGCATCGATCCGCCGGAGGAGTTGTTTTCTCTGGACCCCAGAAGGGTTGCTGGCCTGATTATCGATCCGCAACGGCTCATGGAACTGCGTGCATCGCGACTGCGTAATATGGGGCAGTTTTCCCGCGGCACCTATACCGATTACGAGAACATTCAACAGGAGATCCGCCAGGCCAAACGATTTTTCCGCAAGCAGCGGTGGGCCCTGATCGATGTGACCGGCAAAGCGGTCGAGGAAACGGCCAACGAGGTTCTGGTGAAATTGAAACTGAAGTAACCGATTCGCAGTATGACAGTTATTTATCAGAAGGAAGGGAGTTTAACGTGGACACAATGCGCATCCTGGTTGTGGAAGATGAAAAGAAGGTCGCAAGCTTCATCAAGCGCGGCCTGGAAGAAGAAGGGTACACGGTGGATGTTGCCTATGACGGCGACGATGGGCTCGACCTGGCCGAGCACACCCCCTATGACCTGATCCTGATGGACGTCATGCTGCCGAAAAAGGACGGCATCACGGTCATCCGCGAAATGCGCGGGCGTGACATCGCAACGCCGGTGCTGTGCCTGACGGCCAAGGACACGGTGGACGACATCGTTCAGGGGCTCGATTCCGGTTCCGACGACTACCTCACCAAGCCCTTCGCCTTTGCCGAGCTGCTGGCGCGGGTACGGGCGCTGATCCGTCGCGGCACCCAGGATCGAGGCGCCGAGCTGCGGTTTGCCGACCTGCGTCTGGACCCGGTCACCCACAAGGTCTGGCGCAGTGAAAAAGAGATCGACCTGACGTCCAAGGAGTACGCCCTGCTCGAATACATGATGCGTAATCCCAATCAGGTTCTGACCCGCACCATGATCGCGGAACATGTGTGGGATTATACCTTTGATTCTTTCACGAACATTATTGACGTCTATATCAACTATCTGCGCAAAAAGGTCGATCGCGACTTCGATCAGAAACTCATCCACACCGTTCGCGGAGTGGGCTACGTTCTGAAGGAATCGGATTGATTTGAGTTCGCTGCACTCCTTACGCATACGCATGACTCTGGAACTTATTCTGGCGCTGGCCCTCATTCTGGGGGCCTGCGGCATTTTATGGCACCAGAGTACAGCTGCAGGCCTGCGGGGCGAAATGGATGAGCGCCTGCTGGCGCTGACCCAGAGTCTGGCCGGCAGCGCCGGCGGGGAGCAATCGGCTACCCTGCTGGCCGACCTGTGTGCCGAAGTTGAGGCGGGGCTGCCCCTGGCAGGGGAAAACCCCCGCGTTGCCGTCTTCGACCTACGTGGGGCCTGCCTGTGTGCTTCCTCACCGGGAGATGGGACTTTTCCGGGGACCATGGAGGATCTCCGCGGGAGCGCTCCCGAAGCGGAGGTTCGCTTTTTCACCCGGACGCGCCCCGACGCCGCCGACCTGCGCGGCATCGATTATCCGATGCTGGAAGGAAGCGCCTTTCTCGGCGCCATCCGCGTCACGGTCAGCCAGGCACCAATCGAGCGAATTCTTGCCGGGTTGAGGACTCGCCTCATCGCCACAGGTGGAATTGTCCTTGTTCTGATGGCCGTCCTGAGTCTGTTGATCAACAGAAAGCGCCTTGAGCCGCTGACGGCACTGGCAGAGAAGATGGATCAGACCTCAGCGGAAAACCTGGCCGATCAGCGTTTGCCGGAACGCGAAGATCGCAGCGAGCCCGGAGAGCTGGTGAGAAGCTACAACGCTTTGCTGGCACGGCTGGACTCTGCCATGCGGCGCGCACGCCAATTTTCCGCCGATGCCGCGCATGAGCTGCGCACCCCCCTCACCGTTCTGCGCGGCGAAACAGAGGTGGCATTGCGCTGGACGCGCGATCCCGAGGAATTCCGCGCGACCCTCGAGTCCAACCTCGAGGAGATCGATCGCATGGGCCGCATCATAGAGGATCTTCTGCTGCTGGCAAAAAGCGAAGCCGGCGAACTGCCCATGGAGAAAGCACAGGTCAATCTCAACGACCTGCTGGGCGATCTCTACCAGCAGGGCAAGATACTCGGAGAGGACAAAGGCATCGCCGTCACCCTGGAAATGCCTGACACAGAGGCTGTTCAGGTCATGGGCGATGAACTGCGCCTGCACCAGATGGGGCTCAATCTGCTGACCAACGGCATCAAATACACACCCACCGGCGGCAGCGTGCGGCTGAAGCTTCAATGCGAAGAGGACCAGGCCGTCATTGTCGTCTCCGATACCGGACACGGCATGGCGCCCGAACATCTGTCGCGCATTTTCGATCGTTTTTACCGCATCGACAAGAACCGGGAGCAGGAAAGCGGTGCGGGATTGGGCCTTTCGATTGTCAAATGGATCGTCGACGCCCATGAGGGACGTATCACCGTCACCTCGCAGCCCAACGAAGGCAGCGAGTTCAAGGTATTTCTTCCCAGGATATCTGCCGGCGATCCGGCCGACTCCGCATCCTGATTGGGCGATGCAGGGATCTGACCTCAATGCGCTCTTCGTTCTTCTCTTCCCTGGTCAACGGCCCGTTTGGTGATCCCGCCCTGTTTGTGCGCGCCGCTCATCGGCGTGAAGCGATGCTGTTTGACTGCGGTGACCTGCACCCTCTGAGTGCCCGTGATCTCCTTAAAATCCAGCATGTTTTCATTTCACACGCCCACATTGACCACCTGATCGGCTTCGACCACCTCCTGCGGCACCATCTCTATCGCCGCACCTGTCTCAATTTCTACGGTCCGCCCGGTATCATCGAGCGTATTTCTCACCGCCTGGCCGGCTACACCTGGAACCTGGTGGAGGGCTATCCGCTCGAGATCCGTGTACGGGAGACCACCGGTAAAAAGCCGAGACGCCAGGCGCGCTTTCGCGCTTCGGAGGGGTTTGCCCGGCGCGACGAAGAGCCGCCGCCGATAAACACCGATCTTGTATGCGAAACTCTGCATTATCGAGTGCGGGCATGCCCCCTGCAACACGGCAATATCGTCTCGCTGGCATACGCGCTCGAAGAGAAACTGCACGTGGCGATCCACCCCGACGCGCTGGATCGCCAGGGATACGCCCGCGGTCGCTGGCTGACCCGCTTCAAGGATCTGTTGCGGGAGGGCGCAGCAGGAGACACGCCGATCGAGGTTCCTCAGACCAGCGGCGGCGCGCCCAGGGAAGTGCCCCTGTCACACCTCAGCGCTGAGATCGCCCACTGCCAGAAGGGGATGAAAATCGCCTACATAACCGACTGTGAGCCGCGCGAGGAAAATTATGCCTGCATTCTGGACCTGGCTCAGGGTGCGGACCTGCTCGCCATCGAGGCCGTTTTCGCCCACCAGGATCTGGCGCGGGCGCGGGAACGAAATCATCTCACGGCACGGATCGCGGGGGAACTGGCACGACGCGCCGAGGTCGGTAAACTGCTGCCGTTCCATCACTCGCCCAGGTATCAGGACCAGCCGCAGCGCCTGCAGCAGGAGGCTTTTTCGTTTTTTTCGGAATGACAAGACGGGAAACGCGCGAAAAAAGAAAAGAGCCGGCGGATGGAGGCGTCCGGCCGGCTCTTTTCATCTGTTGAGAGAGGGTAAAACATGAAGAGGGAGTCTGGCCGACAGCCCGCCTGCCACAACAGGCCGTCGATGGTCTTGAGCATATCCGAACAGACAGAAAAGAAAAAGGCTGTTTAGCGCATATTTTCCGGGGAATCCGGCGCCCTGCGCACTGTGCTTATCCACAGTGCGCGCCGCCGCGTTCTATGCTACTTTGGCAGACATGCGACTGACTCTTAAGCAACAGATCGTGCTTGCGCCGGCGACGGTTCTGACCCTGACCAGTCTGCTGCTGATTTTCCTGCAGTACACCTACTGGGATCTGTCGGTCAAACGGCAGCAGGAGCGCAAAATCACCCAGACATTCGTCGCGCTGGCCGAAGCCGATCTCTCGGCGCAGCGGATCCAGGGGCTGATTGCCCATGTCAACCGGGTCGGCCGCTTCGACGTGGCGGAGATGGAGACCCTCAATGAACTGCACAACCATCTGGCCGGTGCGGTGAGTCGCATCAACAACCTGATGCCGCTTCCCGAAAACACCCGCGCCCTGTTGAAGCAGACCGTCACCGACCTTGACCCCAAGCGCGGCTACGACGCCCTGCGCTTCAAGGCGGCGCTGGAACTGCTGCGCCCGCAACTGGTCACCCTGGCCGAGATGTCCCAGGAGCGGCGCACCTCACTGCGAGCCGCCCATCTGCAGGATATCGACGAACTGGTTGCGCGCACCGCCCTGGTCGCCCTGATCGGCATCGGCACCTCCGTGCTGCTCGGAACCTTTCTGAGCCTGTTTTTCGCCCGACGGCTGCTGCGGCGCATCAAGCACCTTTCCGACAGCGCCGGCCGCATCGCCAAGGGTGACCTGACCCCTCCGGATGCCCCCAGCCGGGTACAGGACGAACTCGATGAGCTGGCCATCTCCATCAACCAGATGACCGATCGCCTCATCCGCGTGGTCAGTACCGAAAAGCTGCTCGAAGGCGCCGAAGAAGAGCGCCGGCGCATCGCCATGGACCTCCACGACCAGTCTCTTTCCGATCTGTCCGACGTCCTGCGGGCGCTGCAGAATCTGCGCTGCCAGGGCGAAAACCAGTCCGAGGTCGAGCATATCGAGGAAGATCTGCAGCGCGCCATCGCCAACCTGCGCGACGTCATGGAGAACCTGCATCCGCAGACACTGGACATTCTCGGTCTGGGCGCCGCGCTGCAATCGCATTTCGAACGCCACCTCGACAAAAGGGGCCTGCCCGAGTACCATCTTTATGTTTCACCCAAAGTCGAAAGCCTCAACCTGTCACGCCTGTGCCGGCTTTCCCTGTACCGCATCGCGCTGGAAGCCGTTCACAATGTGATCAAGCACGCCCAGGCGGGACGCTACGAAGTCACTCTCGATCGTCGCGACAGCGATGTCGTGCTGATCGTGGAAGACAACGGGACCGGCTTCGACTACTCCCAGGCCTCCCGCGGAGAAGGCCGGGGACTCAACAATATCCGCGAACGCGCACGCGCCATCGGCGCACGGGCCGAATGGGGCCCGTCACGTTTCAGTCATGGCACCCGTTTCATGCTGACCCTGCCGCTCAACGGCAATGCTCGACAGGAAGATTGATCCCATGGAACCGCTTAAAATCATTATCGCCGAAGACAATCCGAAAGATTACGAATTCCTCGAACGCCTGCTGGCCGAAGAGGAGCTTGCCCTGGAGCCGGAACGCGCCGACAACGGGCTTGAAGCTCTCAAGATGGCGGCACGCCACGAAGAGCCGCTGGTCATCAGCGACATTCAGATGCCGGAGATGAACGGCGTCGATTTTGCCCGCGCCCTGTGGGACAGGCGCCCTCTGGCCCGCATCGTCTTCTGGAGCCAGTACAAGGACGAAATGTACGTGCGCGCTCTGCTACGCATCGTGCCGCCGGAAACCGTCTACGGCTACGTCCTCAAATCCAATCCGCGCGACCGCATCGGCATGGCCATCCGCACTGTGCTGGTGGACGAGCAGTGCTGGATTGACCCTGAAGTCCGCAAGGTGCAGGGCCGCACAGGTCACAGTCAGACCGCCCTGTCCGATATCGAATACGAAGCCCTGCTCGACATCTCCCTGGGGCTGACCGACAATCTCATCGCCCAGCGGCGCTACCTTTCGCGCCGCGGGGTGCAGAGCCGGCTCAACTCCCTTTACAACAAACTCGGCGTCGATCAGCAGCAGTTTCACAGCGAGAAGTTCGGCGATGCCTTCAATCTGCGCAACCGAGCCGTGGCTGTCGGCCTGCGACGCGGACTGATCAACGCTTTCGAACTCGAAAACGAGGAAGAGGAGTTCCAGAACTGGCTGAAGCGCTTCAAAGCCAGTCACCGCTGAAAACTCAGGCTGTCCGCACAAAAAAAAACGCCCCCGGTTTCATAACGCGGGGGCGTTTTTTTTTTTGTGCTGAAAATACGGTCAGGCCAGCTCGACCTCGGGCAGATCATCCAGCCAGCCGCCGTTATCGGTCAATTGCCGGATCAGCATGCGAGACGCCTCCTCGGGATGCTCCGACCGGGCGTGAATCTGTTTCAGAATCAGCTTGTCCCCGGCGCGGCCGCAGATTTCGATCTTGCCGATGTCGTGCCCGAGAATGAACTTGAAACGCTTGGCGTGACCGTCCATCTGCTGCCGCGCCCGATCAACGATATCGACTCCCTCTTTCAGAGGCACCTGGAAATGATGCCGCACACGCGCCACCGGCATACACTGGTACAGATAATAGGGATTGATGCCGATGCGCACCAGCCCGTTCATCAATTCGGTGAGGGTTTCGGCATCATCGTTGACGCCGCGCAGGAAAACGGCCTGATTGTGGACATTGAGCCCTGCTTCGCGCAGATTAAGGACCGCCTGGGTCGCTTCGGGAGTAATTTCGCGCGGATGATTGAAGTGGGTCGGGACGAAAAGGGTCTTCTCCCGGTTGAAACGCCGCAGCACATCGAGCAGTTCCGGCTCGAAAAACCGCATGGGATAGACTACCGGCGCCCGCGATCCCAACCGGACGTAATTGAGGTGCGGGATATCCTTGAGTGAGTCCAGCATCGCTTCGATGACGTCGGTGGGCAGCAGAAAAGGATCACCGCCGGAGATCACCACGTTGGAGATCTCCGGATGGTCGGCGATGTATTTCGACGCTTCCTGAAAATTTCTGACGGTCTGATCGTTCGACAGCCCCACCATGCGCTTGCGGAAGCAGTGGCGGCAGTACATGGCGCAATATTCCGTCGCCACGACCAGAGCGGTATAGCTGTATTTATGCAAAATCCCGTTGCCCTTGTCGTGCTTGTCGTCACCATAGGGATCTTTTGTGGTGTCGCCCATGGCGCCAACGACGATCAACTCCTCGGAACCGGGCACGCACATCTTGCGGATAGGGTCGTTGGGATCATCAGGTCTGATCAGGCTGAGATAGTAACGGGGGATGTTCATGGGGTGCACGGCGACGACCTGTTCGAGGTCGGCTTTTTCGCGTGCGCTCAGGGGGAAATACTCTTCAAGCTGTGCGGGAGTGGTGACATTGTTTTTCAATTCCGCTTTCCAGTCGAGCCGGGTCCATTCGGATGATAAATCGCCGGTGGGACCGCGTTGTTCGGTTCGGCCTGCGGTATCCATGATTCTCCTCTTTCTGAAGGTTGCCGGAATTATTGCGCCCCGCGGGTTTTTCGTCGCCAGGACGCAATGGTTTGAAAGATCAAATAACGGCTATTGTAAACACGGACTGGCCGCCTGAGTCAAATCGAAGAGAGGCCGAGACGGGTCCGCGGAAAGAACGCGGATTCAGAGATGCCGGAAAAAAACGTCCAGGTCATCAATCTCGGCACTGGAATCCGCCGACGGGACGGTGGCGGGACGGGAGAGACGACGGCGCAACTCGGGAGAATCGATCAATTCGAGGCAATGACGGCAGAAACTCTTCACGTCGCCATAAAGCAGACCATTGCAACCGGGGATAATGACATCGGCGTTTCCTTCGATATCGCGCGCAAGAACGGGCACCCCAAGCGCCGCCGCTTCCATCAGTGCATTGGACAGCCCTTCGGCGCGCGAGTTGTTCAATATGACATCCGCCTCCCTCATCGCAGCCGCCATGGCCTCGGGAGGGATCACTCCCAGATACCCGGCCCATGGGCGATGCGCCAAAGACGCTTCAAATCGCCGACCATAGCTGCGGGCCAGTATCGGGCCGCAGAACAGTACCCGAAAATCTCTGCGGCGGACAGCCACCCGATCAAAGAGTCCCAGCAATCCGAGCACCCCCTTGACCGGACGAATCCCTGCCGGACATAGAAAAACCACCTCGTCCGCCCTCAGCCCCTGATTTTCGCGAAGGTCGCAGGAGCTGTGGCCGAGGCTGACTCCTGGTGCAAGGTAACGCAGGCGTCCGACCAGGCAAGGGGTCCGCTTCTCCAGAGCGCCGAGAACCTGGCGACTCTGGACGAAAATCGCCGCGGCCTGCCGCAGAACCTGCTTGATAACCTCGGCCTGGGACGGATCATCCATGCCGAAATTGACATCCGTTCCGGTCATCAGCACGCCAAAAGGAAGGAGTCCGGCAAGACCGGCTTCCAGCCAGGGGCGCCCGGATCGATAGGCATGCAGCAGTAGCGCGGCATCGGCATGATGTGCCGCCTTTTGCAGACTGCGCAAATCAGCCCTGTCGAGAGCAACCTCCTCGAAAAAAACCTGGTGGCCGCGTGACTCAAGCCCATCCCTGATCCGGCGGGCGGTAACCCAGTTGCCGGTCGCCCGGTCCTGGTTGGGGACAACGATAAGAATCTGCACCTTTTTGCTCCCCCAAAAAACGCCGAAACCGGCAGGGCACTGGACATATGGCCCTGCAGCCGATAAGCTGAAGTACCGATCGTTTACATTTCCTGCGGCACCATCCGGGCAGGTGGCCAGCGCCCCCGAAAGTCGCAAAAGACTTTCATTACACCGACTTTCCGTGGTATGTAAACGCTATCGTGTCGGCAAGCCGGCCGAGATTCAAGGCTCTCAAGGCCGCTTTGCCGGCTTGAACGTTGAGATTCTTTTTGTTTTGCGCCTCCTCCCGCATGGGATCAGCTCTTCATAGGGCACGGAGGTGATGAGATGTTTTTCGAGATGGGTCGCAGACTGCCATTGCGGGCTCGAGGAGGTCAAATGAAAAATTGGGGTTGGGTCTTAGTTACGGTTTCTGTCGGATTGCTTCTTTGCTTTTCAACCGGAGCGGCGCAACAGAGCGCTTCCGGGCGCATGTTCGAGGACTGCGCCAAATGTCATGCAGACGAAACCAGAGAGGTTGCCCAGAAAGGAGGCGCTCACAGCGAATTCATCAGTTGTGACGACTGCCACTGGGTTCACCCCCAAAAGGGGGCCGAAACCGAAATCGCACCCTGCAGTGCGTGTCATGATCCCGCCGACCAGGCCCACTACGCTCTTCCCCAGTGCCTCGGCTGTCATTCGCCCCACGCTCCGCTTGATCTCGAATTCTCCGCCCTGACCGAGGCGCGCAAGGCCTGTTCGAGCTGTCACCCGGATGTTGTCGCGTCCGCCAGAAAAGCACGCGACGCCCACGCCGAACTTGACTGCAACATTTGCCACCTGACGCATGGGGAGGCTCTCGACTGCGCCGAGTGCCACGCTCCGCAGGATTCCGCTCATTACGCCCTCTCTGACTGCGCCGGCTGTCATCCGCCTCATCAGCCCACGGCTTTTGAGTTCACAAGTCTCAGAGGAGCCAGAGACGTCTGCCTGAGCTGCCACGAGGATATCGCCGCAGGGCAGGGCCCTGCGGCCGTCGGTGGGGGGCATGTCAACGTGGCGTGTACAACCTGCCACTCAAGGCACTCCAGCGAGGCGCCCTCCTGCACAAACTGCCATCCCACTCATGACAAATCCATTACCGCCCAGGATTGCAGCGCCTGCCACAAGCCCCACAACCCGGTGAGCGCCGAGCCCTGGGACAAGGTCCAGGCGGACTGGTGCGCCGCCTGCCACCAGGAAACTCTTGCCGGTTTCGACCCTGAAAGCAGCATCCACCTGAAAAATCTGGCCTGCAGCGACTGCCACTCATCTCACCCCTATGCGGGCGCTCAGGACACGGTCGCAGCCTGTGCCGACTGCCATTCACCGGACACGTCGGAGCATTATACACTGCCCAACTGCAGTAGCTGCCATCCTCCCCACGCCCCTCTCGACTTTGACTTCTCCTCTTTCAAGGACGTTCGCGCAACCTGTGCAAGCTGTCATCCCGGGGCGACAAAGGGACCGGACGCCGTCGGCGCCGCTCACGCCGATGTGGCCTGCAACACCTGCCACGCGCAACATAATGAGATCCCGGACTGCACCGATTGCCACAGCCCGCATAACGACACCATGACAGAGGATGATTGCCAGGCCTGCCACGGTGCCCATAAGCCGGTTCCGGTCCGCTATTTCGCTGGCGTCTCTCAATCCTGGTGCGCCGCCTGTCACGAGGAAACAGTCAAGACCCTGGAGCAGAAAGGCGCCGCTCACCAGGAGCAGGTTGGCTGCTACCTTTGCCATCAGCAGCATCCCCCGGTCGAGGGCAGCGCCCCCACGGCCTGTACGCAGTGCCATACTCCGGAAAAAAATGCCCACTTCACGCTGGAAAACTGCCTCAGCTGCCACCAGCCCCATGCGCCTCATGAACGCAGCGCCGATGCGCCGGACGATCTGGCGCCGGCCTGCTTCACCTGCCATCCCGGCGTTGAGGAGCAGATTGTATCGTCCAGCGGCAGCCACTCCGAAATTGCCTGCTATGACTGCCATCAGCAGCATGGTCATCGGCCACTGTGCCTGGACTGCCATGAGCCCCACTCCGACGAGATGTCCCAGGGCAGCTGCCAGGAGTGCCACGGCCCCCACGACCCGGAGAATGTCGCGTTCGAAAGCGATATTGCCGGCGAACACTGTGCCGCCTGCCACAGCGAAATTCACGCCACGCTGACCGAGCTCGGCGGAGGCCACGGTGAAGGAATGGGGTGTGCGGACTGCCACCAGAGCCATCCCCCGGCAGAGGGTGCGATTCCGGCCTGCGCCGATTGTCACGCGGCAGCCGACAATCCCCATTACGAACTGCCCAACTGCAGCGGCTGCCATCCGGCACATGCTCCCCTCGACCAGCTCTGGGATCAGATGTCGCAAGCTGACGACGCCTGCTTGAGTTGCCATGACGATCCCATGGCGAAACCCAATCAGATCGTGCCGAGCCCGCACACGCAAATGAGCTGCGGCGCCTGCCATCAGAGCCATACCGAAATCCTGTCCTGTCTGGAGTGCCATGACCCCCATGCCAACACCATGACGACTCAGGATTGCAAAACCTGCCATGACGCTCATCTGCCCACGGAAATCAATCACGCCACGGGGCCGCAGGGAGGCTTGTGCGCCGCCTGCCATCAGCAGATCTACAAGGACGTGAAAAAACAGGGGGCCGCACACCGCGATGCTTTGCTGTGTGTCGACTGTCACCAGCAGCACCCTGCCGCGGGCTGCACCGACTGCCATGCCGACCACCCACAGCGTGGCATGGCGGCCTCACAGGACTGTGCAACCTGCCACTCACCTCAGGACAGTGCGCACTTCGTCGTCAAGGGGTGCCGTGATTGCCACTCTGCTCATACACCCCTCGAGATGGAGCTGACAGCATTGGCGCCGGTACGCCCCGCCTGCCTGTCCTGCCACCGTCCGGTCGGCGACGCCTTTGCATCCCTTTACAGCGCGCACCGTCCCATGGACTGCAGCGTCTGCCATCCGGTTCACGGACAGTGGTATGACTGCCTGCGCTGTCACCTCTCCCACGGTCCCGAGATGACGGCGGAAGACTGCAGTGATTGCCATGAACCGCATCGTCCCACAGACATCGTATATACGGGCGATGTCGCTGACCAGCATTGCGCGACCTGCCATGAGAGCGTTGCGCAGAAGCTTGAGGAAAAGGGCGGTCCCCATCGCGATGATGCGGGATGTGCCGCATGTCATCCCCAGCATCCGCCGGAAGGCAAGGAAACAATCGCTCCCTGCCTGGAATGTCACCCGCGCCTGGACAAGCAGCACTACACCCTGGAGCCGTGCATCCCATGCCATGCACCTCATGAACCGGCGGAAATCAACCTGGAAGCCATGGACGAGGTTCGCCCGGCCTGCGCCACCTGCCATCAGGTCATTGACCGACTGATGCGCTACAACCCCGGCTCCCACAGTGAGATGGATTGCAATCAGTGCCATTTCGACCATACGGGTACCCAGGCCTGTCTCGACTGTCACTCTCCCCATGATGCGGAGATGACCCAGGAGGATTGCAGTGCCTGCCACAATGCCCATGCGCCGCAGAATATCTCCTTTGACCGACGTATCGATACAGGCCTCTGTTCATCCTGCCATCAGGATGCGATCAGTGTGCTCGAGAATCAGGGCGGTGCCCACAGCACAGCAGTCGGCTGTTACTCCTGTCATCAGGAGCATCCCCCAAAAGGGGAAGAAACCATCGCCGACTGCACAGGCTGCCACGAGAGCGGCGACCATCCTCATTTCGCCGTCGACAACTGCCGGGACTGCCATAGCGGACATGCCCCCCGCCAGACTGAACTGGACAAGGCCGCCGAGACCCGGCCGGCCTGCGTGAGCTGTCACCCGGCGGTGGCAGAAGAGATGAAGGCGGTTCCCACCATGCATGCCGAGTTGGATTGTGCCAACTGCCATCTGCAGCACAAACAGGCGCAGCAGTGCACCCAATGCCACCAGCCCCATACCGACGACATGGGTGAGGATGACTGTCTGCACTGCCATGCTGCGCATACTCCGACGCAGATCTACATGCCCGGGGATATTCCCGGCTCATTCTGCCGTAATTGTCATAGCGAAGTGACGGCGACTCTGGCGGCGAGCGAGGCGAAGCACAGCGAGCTTGCCTGTCTGGAGTGCCATCAGGGCGACCACGGTCGCGCGCTGAGCTGCGACACCTGTCATGGCTGGCCCCATGAGTCAGGGCTGCACAAGAAATTCCCTGATTGCCTGCGGTGCCATCGCGACCCGCACAATCTGGCCAACTGGAGCAAGTAGACAAGAGCCCCGCAGAATGCGGTTGAGGGACACCCGGAAGCCTGGGGAATGCGCCCTGCTACAAAGGAGGACACTGCAATGAGATTGTTATCGGGCCTGAGACTCGCCACCATCTTGCTGTTTCTGCTGTTTGCAACTCTGGCACCGGCTGCGGAAAAACCGCCCGGCGCCGGAGTCTACCAGCAGGAGGTTCCCGAGATGGGCACCCTTGAATGTGCCAAGTGTCACGAAAGTGTCTTCACCACTATTCGCGATGAAGGTGGGCGTCATCAGCTGCAGTGTCGGGAGTGTCACGTCAAGTTTCACTCTTTCCAGCAGGGGCTGAGCTGGGAGGAACGCATGCCGAGCTGTCAGGGGTGTCACGGCCTCACCCACGGCGAAACGTTCATCGACTGCCTCTCCTGCCACCGCAATGCGCACGCCCCCGTCGCCAGCATGGTTGAAGTCGAGCGCCTGGCCAATCAGTGCAGCAGTTGTCACAGCGCACCGCAGGCAACCCTTTCGGGACAGGCCAGCGCCCACACCGCACTGGACTGCACCGAGTGCCATTACGGAAGCCACGGCTCCATCCCGGCCTGTACCGACTGTCACGCAGAACCCCATACCCCCTATCGGGACAACGCCGGCTGCGTTGCCTGTCATCCCGCCCACGCGCCCCTTGACATTACGCTGGAAAACGGCGTGAAAAACAGCCTGTGTCAGCCCTGTCACGGACAGGCCGTAGAGCAGGTGGAACAGGGAAGCAAGCAGCATGCGGCCCTGAGCTGCGTTTTCTGTCATGCAGGACAGCACGGCGATATCCCGTCCTGCCAGCAGTGCCACGGCACCGGTCCGCACAATGCCGAGATGCTCAAGGAGTTTCAGGGCTGCAATGACTGCCACGGCAATGCCCACACGCTGAGCCTGCAGGAATAGGAGGAATCAATTGCGCACCGCGGCGGATCGAGCAGATTCCGGGGCAACCCATTTTTGGGCGACGGCGGCCATTATTACAATCGTGGTTCTTGCCGGGATTCTCGGCCTCTGGCTTAACGCTCGCTATTGTCTGCTCTGCACCGACCCCCAGAAACTCGACCGTGGACTCGGTCTGGTTGTCGCTGCAGACAACGAAAATGCCGCGCGGCGCGGTTGGGGCATGATCAACCGGGCGGCTGACAATGGACATATGCCGGCGGTGATCGCGCGAGCGGAACTTAGCCTTCCGCAACTGCCTGAACGCTATCTGAGAACCCACCCTGAGGCCGGATTCGACGCCCGCAGGTACCTGCCTGCCTCACAGAAGCAGGCAGCCATCGACTGGCGCCTGCTTGCGCAGCGCAACGACCTGGACGAAAACATTCTCTACAATGTGGGAATTCTGCTGCGACAGGGGCTTCTTCAAGCAGAGGATATCGACGGCAACGCAGCAGGCTTCTTTCAGCGCCTGGCCGACAACAACAACCCCTTCGGGCTGTTCGCCCTTGGCCATCAATTGCATCTGGAGGGCGACTACGCAGAAGCGGCAAAAAAGTTTACCGCCGCCTTCACTGCAGGACGCCACCCTGAGGCGGCAATCTTCATGGGGGATTATAACCTCTACGGCCACGGAATGAAGTCCGATCTCTACCGAGCCCGCTACTGGTACCGGCGCGCCCTGCATGCCGCGCAAAGGCTCCCTTATAAGAATCTCGCAGGCAACCTGAAGTTAACCGCTGAAAAAAGGTTGCAGCTGGTTGAGAGGCGGATCCAGACCCTGCCGGACACACCGCCGCGCACCGTTGAATATCGCGTGGCCGGCACCCCCAGGGAGTCCCGGATCCTGGTCGGTCCGGAGAATAATCCGGTGGGCAGGGTTTTTCACGAAAACGGCGAACGGATCAAAGCCCGCTATGAGGGGGGAGAAGAACCGCTGGAGAAAACCGTCGGCAGCATAACCCAGGGAATCGACTGGATCATGCAGACTCATGTCACGCAGATCTACGGCGGCAAAACTCCGGTCAGACTGCGTCTGGTCCAGGATTGAGGAACGATCGCCGGCGTCACAGCTCGCGATAGCTGCACAGCCGGACCCCCCGCCGCTCGACTACGGCGCGTGCACATGCGGAGGTGAGGGCATGCAGCTCCACCAGCCGGGCTTCTCCGTCAAATGCGCTTCCGCCCTGCCAGGGGTAGCCGGGGTGAGTCATCAACTCCCAGTTTCCCGCAGGAAGGCGCTCCAGCACACCACACAGCGTGTCCGTGCTCAGACGATTCAGCAACGTCATTCCCCACAGGCCATCCGGCATCCTGACCCGCCCGGGCTCCCGGCACCTGGAGAGCCTGCGATAAAGACCCAATTCTTCACCTACCGCACCCTCAGGATCGTCCGCGACGGGTTCAGCCGGACGGGAGCAGCGCACGGCGCCGATCCTGAAGCGCTGGGCCAATGCCATCACGAGAGTTGAAAGTGGCGGGAAAAGATGACAGTGCTGGTGGCTGTCGAGGTGGTCAGGGACAAGACCTGAAGAGAAGACCCGCTCGATCTGGGCCGTCCACTCCACCTCCACTGCGTCAACCGGGCAATCCCCCCTCTTCAAACAATCGCGCAGCCCTTTTTTTCCCCTGAAACATCCCTGCTGATCTGTCAACATTGGAACACTTCCAGTCAAAGGGAGTCCCTCGGACAGGTTGAGATGAACGCCCACCGGCAGTTGTACCGCCTTCGCAATGGCCACTGCATCGTGAAACGCCTCCCCGTTGGCCAACAGAGAGGCGCTGGTGGCGATCCCATTGGTAAAAGCTTCAAGAATTCCGCGATTGCGGGCCGGATTGACTCCAAGGTCATCGGCATTGACGATCAGTCGAATCATACCCTCGTCGCTGTCTATTCCACCGTCACGCTCTTGGCGAGGTTGCGCGGCTGGTCGACGTCGGTTCCCTTGAGAACGGCGACGTGATAAGCGAGCAACTGCATGGGGATGGACAGGATCACCGGCATCAATTCATCGCGGATACCTGGAAAGGTCAGGACATGATCGGCGTTGTCGCGGACCAGCCTGTCATCAAGATCGGTCACTGCGATCACCTGTCCTGCGCGGGCACGCACTTCCTGCATGTTGGAAATGACTTTTTCGCGGGTTTCATTGTTGGGCACCAGCACCACTACCGGAAGTTCTTCATCGATCAGGGCGATGGGGCCGTGCTTCATTTCCCCCGCGGGATAGCCTTCGGCGTGGATGTAGGAAATTTCCTTGAGCTTGAGAGCCCCCTCCAGAGCAATGGGATACTGGTTGCCGCGGCCGAGGTAGAGAAAGTCCCTGGCGTTCATGTAGACTTTGGCCACGTCCTCAATGGCGGCATCCTGCTCCAGCGCTTCTTCGATCTTGCGCGGCAGCTTGACCAGTTCCTCACCCATCAGGCGGCATTCGTTCTCATCAAGAGTCCCCCGGACCCGGCCGAACTTGCAGGCAAACAGCACCAGAGCGACAAGCTGGGTGGTAAAGGCCTTGGTCGACGCCACACCGATCTCGGGTCCGGCATGGGTGTAGATGACGCCATCGCTCTCGCGGGCAATGGAGGAATCGACCACGTTGCAGATGGAAACCACCCTGCCCCCCTTCCCCTTGGCTTCACGCAGACCGGCGAGGGTGTCGGCGGTCTCACCGCTCTGACTGATCAGCACCGTCAGGGTGCGGGGGGTCACGATGGGATCACGGTAGCGAAATTCGCTGGCGATATCGACTTCGACCGGCACACGGGCCAGTTTTTCGGTGAGGAATTTTCCCACCAGCGCAGCATGCCAGGACGTTCCGCAGGCCACGATGTTGATCTTGTCCATGGAGCACAGGGTTTCATCGTCCAGGTCGAGGTCTTCGAGGTAGATATCACCCGCCTCCTCGCGGATACGTCCGGCCAGGGTGTCGGCGATGGCGCGCGGCTGCTCATAGATCTCCTTGAGCATGAAGTGGCGATAGCCGCCCTTCTCCGCCATCAAAGGCGTCCACGTGATGGTGCGCGGTTTTTTTTCCACCGGGGCACCCTCAAGGGTGGTGAATTTCAACTCGTCGATGGTAAAAACCACCATCTCGCCGTCTTCAAGAAAAATCATTTCCCGGGTATGGGACAGCATGGCGGGAATATCCGAAGCAACAAAATTTTCTCCCTGTCCCTGGCCGACGACCAGCGGCGAGCCGAGCTTGGCCGCCACCAGTTTGTCGGGCTCCTGCTCACAAAGCATGGCCACGGCATAGGCACCGCGAACTTCCTTGAGAGCGGCCCGCGCCGCCGAAACGAAATCACCGATGGCCCGATAATGCTCGTCCACCAGATGGGCGATGATTTCAGTATCGGTTTCGGAACTGAAAACATGCCCCTGGCCGCGCAGTCGTTCGCGCAGGTCAAGGTAGTTCTCGATAATCCCGTTATGCACCACCACAATGTCGCCGGCCTTGTGGGGGTGGGCGTTGATTTCGGAGGGGCGGCCATGAGTCGCCCAGCGGGTGTGACCGATGCCGAGGCTGCCGGTTACCGGCCGTTCGCGCAGCTGCTGCTCCAGGTTGGAGAGCTTGCCCTCCGCGCGACGGATCTCGATATGACCATCATCGAAGGTTGCGATACCGGCCGAATCATAGCCACGATATTCAAGACGCCTCAATCCTTCAAGAACAATGGGCGAAGCCTGCTGCGCCCCGATATATCCGACAATTCCACACATATAAAACCTCTGATAAAAAGTCACTGTTCAGCATGGGGTCGCAACTCCCATGACAAGGGGTACTTTTCGCCATCCCTGGCCGTTTGATTGGCGCCATCCCTGGCGCCAAACACCTTTGCCATGGGAGTTACGACCCCGCAAGTTGAATAGATACGATAATTAAAGGATAGATGATCAGCCTACTTTTTCTTGCGCTTGCGCGCCGCCCACCCTTCGATGATCTTCTGCTCGCTGCGCGACAGAGCAAGGGCGTCGGCCGGAACATCCCTGGTGATGGTGGAACCGGCCCCGATCAGTGCCCCGCGCCCGATGCGTACCGGAGCGACGAACTGGGTGTCGGATCCGACAAAGACATCATCCTCGATGATGGTGCGGTGCTTGTTGACGCCGTCGTAATTGCAGGTGATGGTCCCGCAGCCGATATTGACGTTGCGCCCCACCTCGGCATCGCCGATATAGGTGAGATGGCTGGCCTGCGCCTTTTCAGCCAGCACCGCTTTTTTGGTTTCAACGAAATTGCCCAGCTTGTTCTGTCCGGCCAGAGAGGTTCCCGGACGCAAGTGCGCCATGGGACCCAGGGCACAGGCCTGCCCGACCTGTGCCTCGGTCATGACCGTGGAGGACTTGATGTGGACCTGGTCGCCGATTTCACAATCGGTGACCACCACGCCCGGCTCGATGATGCAGTCACTGCCGATGCGGGTTTGACCGCGCAGATGAACATTGGGATGGACGATTGTATCCGGAGCAATGCTGACCTCCGCATCGATATAGGCCGTAGCGGGATCGATCAGGGTCACGCCGGAGAGCATGTGCCCGCGATTGATCCGCTGCCGCAGACAGTCTGCCGCGCGGGCCAGCTGCACCCGGTCGTTGATCCCCATGATTTCCATGGGATCATCCACTCCGAGGGCGCGCACCTTTTCCCCCCGGGAACGGGCGACCGCCAGCACATCGGTGAGGTAATATTCGTTCTGGGCATTGTCGCGCCCCAGCCTCTGCAGCGCCTCGAACACAAGGGGCGCGGCAAACAGATAGATACCGGTATTGATTTCGCGGATGCATTTTTCCTTGCGCGAGGCATCCTTCTCCTCGACGATCCGCAAGACTTCTTCACCGTCGCGCACAATACGTCCATACCCATGAGGATCGGCCATCTCCGCAGTTAAAACAGTGACGGCAGCCTGCTCGCTGCGATGATAACGCACCAGATTTTCAAGCGTCTCACGGCGGATCAGCGGCACATCCCCGCACAGCAGCAGGAGATCGCCGCGAAATCCCTCCAGGGAAGGGGCGGCACAGAGCAGCGCGTGGCCTGTGCCGAGCTGTTCGCTTTGCAGGGCAAACTGAAGCCCCTCCCCTTTCAGGGCATCTTCCACCTCCGTCGCCTGATGACCGACCACCATGACGCACGGGTCACAGCCAAGATCGCGCGCGAGACGCGTGGGGTAAGTCGCCATGGGCAAACCGGCCAGGGGGTGCAGCACCTTGGCCGTCCGGGATTTCATCCGCGTTCCTTTGCCCGCGGCGAGAATCACCGCGGCCAGCTGTTTCTCCGGCATAAACCCTCCTCAAAGAAAGACTCAGAAATTCGATCAATTATCTCGGAAAGGTCGAGGCGCGTCAAGCAATGGGCCGCCTGGGCCGCCGGGACAAACCATTTATTTTGCATTCACCCGCGCCCTTCAGTATATTTGAGGATACTGGTGAATATGTCTATGAGTGATCGCATTAAAATCGAGCAGGAACTGCACCGGATCGAAAATGATCTGCGGGAGTTGCAGATCCATTACGAAAAGTATTTCGGTGGAGCCGAAAAACTTGAGCCGATCAAGCTGCGTGAGACCCTCGCTGCACGCTTGCGCCATTTCGCCAACCGCAAAATCATGCAGACTGACCTGCGTTTCAAGTATCAGACTCTGGCTGGGCGCTTCCACAGCTACGCCGGCTACTGGGATCGAATCCTGCGCCTGATGGATGAAGGCCGCTTCGTGCGGGGAGCGACAGGTCTTCCCGCACGGTCGCCTTCGGCTTCGCGCAACGCCTCGGCCGGTTCCAGCCGGAGCGAAGAGGAAATCGACCGCCTTGTCGAACAGTTGCGCGAAGCTGGCGGTCACGGCCACGGCGACGATGGGCAGGACCGGGAAAAAGTCGCGCGCTTCATCGAGACTCAGCGCGGGCGCATCAAAGAGACCTTCGGTGATCGCGAGGTTGAATTTCGCGTGGTCGTCGAGGGGGGCAAGCCCAAAATCAAGGTCCGCGCCAAAAAGCAGTAAAGCCTGGGGCCAGGGCTTAAACCCCGATGAATCGAACTCAAAAGGGAGCGCCCATGCATATCGTACTTGCTACGCTTCACGTTCGTCCCTCCGCCCAGGCCATCCCTCTGGCGGCAGGCTGCCTTGCGGCGACACTGCCTCCGGAAATTCGCTCCCATACCTACCTTGTCGACCTCTATCAGGGCGCAAGCCTTAAGGAGATGGCGACGCAGATCATGCAGCACACTCCTACCCTGGTGGGCTTTCCAGTCTACGTCTGGAACCATCCTGCGGTTATCGAGCTGGCCGGCGAACTGAAAAGACAACAACCGCAGATGCCTGTCATCTGCGGCGGCCCCGAGGCCGGAGCCGTTTCCGAAAGACTTCTGGCAACCGGCGTTTTCGATGCCGTGGTGTGCGGTGAGGCGGAAGCCATTTTCCCCGAACTGGTGGAACGCATCCATCAAGGAAAATCACTGGATCATCTCGCCGGAGTCTGCACTCCGGGGCAGCCGGACTCCCCCCAGCAGGCCGTTACGCCCCCCTCCTTGCAGAACGTTCCGTCCCCCTGGCTGACAGGGGTTCTGGCTCCCCGGGAAAGCGGCGTATTGTGGGAAGTTGCGCGCGGCTGTCCCTTTGCCTGCGACTTCTGCTACGACGGACGCGGCAACAATCAACTGCGCACCATCGATGAAAAACGCCTTGCAGATGAACTGCACCTGTTCGTTGCAAACGGCGTCAGCCAGATATGGGTGCTCGATTCAACCTTCAACCACCCTCCGGAGCGGGGCAAAAAACTGCTCCGGCTGCTGAACGAAAAAGCCCCCCATATCCATTTTCACCTGGAGGCGAAGGCCGACTTTCTTGACCGTGAAACCGCCCAGCTGCTGGCCGGACTCTCCTGCTCGGTGCAGATCGGTCTGCAGACCATCACTGCGGCAGCCCTCAAGCGCATCCACCGCACCCTGGACCAGGGATTGTTCCGCCGGAAAATTTCGCTTCTCGCCGTGGAGGGGATCACATACGGCTTCGACATCATCTATGGGCTGCCCGGCGACAATTACGAGGGCTTCCGAAGCACTCTGCGATTCGCCCTGGAATTGCGTCCCAATCAGGTCGATATTTTTCCCCTTGCGGTGCTGCCCGGGACAGCCCTTTACCGCGATCATGCAGATCTGGGGCTCGAGTCCCTGCCGCAACCGCCCTATGAAATCACGGCAGCCCCCGGTTTCGAGGGTGAAAAGTTGAGCCAGGCCCGACTGCTGGCGGCCGCAACCGACATTTTCTACAACCGCGGGCGGGCGGTCGGTTTTTTCCTCCCCCTGGCCGAGGCCGTCGATTTTGAGCCCTGTGATCTGCTCGACCGCTTCCTGCACTGGCTCCAGCAAGAGCGCAATCTGTCCCGGCACCAGATTGAAGACGTGGAGAATTGGCAACCACGGCAGATCCGTGATCTGCAGATGGATTTTACCGCCTGGATCCTCAAGGACAGAGGTCGCGGACACCTCCTCCCTGCCGCACGCGATCTGATCCGCTACCATTACCATTACGCCGAAACCGTCCTGGGACGGGAAACGGTACCGGCGGAAAGCGAACAGCTTCGCCCTCTCGATTTATGGACCACCCGCTGGCGCCTCAATCCCGCGTCGCGGGTGGTGCGCTTTCGCTACGAGATCATCGACCTGCTGCAGGTCGATGAGATGGATCTGGTGCAATTCGTTAATCTTTTCCGCCCGGTCGGATCCACCGCCCTCTTTCTGCGACGGGGGGGAGAAGTGTACTGCGAATCACTGGAAGAAGATTTCGCCAGACTGCTGCAGGGCAGCGACGGCAGTCGCTCGCCGGAGGAAATTTTCGACGGCAGTGTCAACCGTCAGGAGGGGGAGGAGTTCATCGACTTCGCCGCCAGCGAAGGAATCCTGCTGCCACCGGAATAACTCCGCAACCGGCGAAGTGTATTCATCACTTGAGCAGCAGATCCATGAACCCTTTATAGGTGGCGCGCTTGCGTTCGGTTTCCTCGTGAAGCGTAGCTGAGAACAGAGCGGTGGCGGCATGTTCACCGAGCATGGAGAACAGCTGGTGGTCTATTTCTTCAAGCCGGTTCTTCTGGACAAAGAGATCGTAAATCACCAGCAGCCCCAGAACGTCATCCCCAATGGCCAGAGGAACCACTGCCAAAGGATCCCCACTTTCGTCAGCGGATGACGACAGAGCCCCCGTTCGCAGAAAAATCTCTTTATCCTCAAAAACCTGGCCGAGACACCCTTCACCGGGGCCGACAGGCTCAAACCCTTCCGCATCAACCCCTTCGCCGGCCTCGCACACCAGCCGCTGCTGATCGCGGTCGAGCGTCAGAATGGCAAAACGCTCTGCGCCGACGAAATTGATGACGATCTCCTTGATGATCTCCAGAACCTTGCGGCGATCAAGGACCGAATGCAGTCGCGAAGAAGCGATATAAAGGTTACTCAGGTTGTTGTTGATCTCTTCGATCTGAACGATGTGCTCGGCAAATTCGCGGTTCTCGGCTTCAAGCTCATCGACACGGGCGGCCAGGCGCCGGTTCTCTTTTTCAAGGCGCGCCTTCTCCCGACTCATAAACGCAAGCTGCTGTTCCAGAGACCCGGTCTGCTTTGGCGGCTCGTCTCTTTTCTCACCCTGTGCAATCAGCCGGTCAAGTTCGGCACGAGCCGCATCGTCAGGCAGAATGAAGTAGATCCCCATCCCGTCATCAGCGCCATCACCCCCGGCTTCGACCCTCTTGACACGCCCCATGAGCTTGAGTTCGCGCCCTTCAGGGAACTGCAGCTGGAGCTCGACTGCCGTATTCACCGCAAGGGCGCTGCTGCTGCGGATATAGATCCCGTTGCGTGAAAGGTCCCGTGCGTAACTGGTAAAATTGCGTCCTCCGGCCGAGACTTCCACCTGAATCGCAAAAGGGCGTCGTTCGGATGTCCGGCGCCGGACCTTGCCGAGCAATCGCTGCACCTTCTCCAGCAGATCCTGTTTATTGACCGGCTTGGTAATGTAGTCATCGCACCCGGCATCCAGACATTTACCGATTTCAGCCGGTTTACCGGCAGCGGTGACCATGATAACCGGCAGTCGCTCCCATTCGGGGCGAGAGCGAATCCGCCGGCAGACCTCGTCACCGTTCATATCCGGCATATAAAGATCAAGCAGCACCAGATCGGGACGGACCTCTTCGAGACGCGCCAGAGCCTGCTCGCCCGAGGTGGCGGTGGCAATGCCGTACCCGCGCCCCTCAAGATGAGAGCGCTCCAGCTCGAGAAACAGTTCAACATCGTCGACCAGCAGGATGGTGCTCATAGGGTTCTCAAATCACTCCGGGGCAGGGACGGCCCGACAGCGCGGGCCGTCATCGACTCAGATACAGGGCACACAGGGGACGTTGCAGCCCGCCATCAGCAGCAGGAAAGCCAGAAGCAATATAAAAACAAAAGGTTGCAATCGTCGTCTTTGCATAGAAACTATTTCCCTTTGGGCAGGTTCCTATTCGTCCGATGATTTCGGTTCGGCCTCAGGCCCCAGAAAGCGTTCGAATATAGCGCGGATCTTTTCTGTGGTGTTGCGGTAATCCGCCAGAAAAGCCTGGTCAGGCCGCATGGGCCGCTCGGGATAGCCGAGACGCCGCGCCAGTTTCTCCAGATAGGCCCGGTCGCCGGAGAGTTCGCTGATCGACTGATCGTGTACCAGCCGCAATTTGTTCTCCAGGCGACGCAAAAAGGCATAACCGGTGCTGAGTTCGGCATGGTCGGCAAAACCCAGAATTCCCTTCTCCTCCAGGGCATCAAGCAGGTCGAGCGTATTGGCGCAGCGCAGCTCCGGATGCTGACCCCCATGAAGGATCTGCAGATATTGGGCCAAAAACTCAACGTCGACCATTCCGCCACGACCGGTCTTGATATTGAAGTGATCAGCGCTCTCCTTGGCAATCTCGCTCTCCATCCGGCCCCGCAGGCGGTAGATTTCGCTCCTGAGGCTATCGGGAACAGGTTTTTCATAGACCTGCGCCCGGTTGACCTCGTCGATGCGTTCTGCAAACCAGTCCGGGCCGGTCACGGTACGAGCTTTGGTCAACGCCTGACGCTCCCACAGCGCGGCGCGGGAGTCGTGGTACTTCTGGTAGGCGGGCAGATTGGTGACCAGCGGCCCCTGGTTGCCGGACGGGCGCAGGCGGGTGTCAATTTTGTAAACCACCCCCTCGCGGGTCTGCAGCGTCAGTATCGAGATAATCCGCTGGGCCAGCCGGGAAAAATACTGGTGGTTGGTCAACTCCCGGAAACGTTCCGCATCGGTGCCGGAGTCGGGACGATTGGTTCCGTCGGCTTCATAGATGAAAATGATATCGAGATCGGAGTGATAGGTCAGCTCGCGGCCCCCGAGCTTGCCCATACCCACGATGGCAAAAGCGGCTTCGCGCTCACGGCCGTTGTCGTCCTGGCACATGGGGATCCCGAAACGGGGGCGCAGTTCCTCGCGCGCCAGCTGCACCGCCTGCTCCAGGCAGACTTCCGCCAGCATGGACAGCTGTCCCGTCCCTTCCGCCTGCCCCAGGCGTCCGGAAAGGTCGTGCAGAGCGATACGCAGAAACTCTTCGTTGCGGAAACGGCGCAGGGCGTCGAGCTTCTCCTCGTAATCGTCGGCACGGGCGAAATGGTCTTCGATATCCTCGCGCAACCGCTCTTTGTCCTTGCTGATCACGGCATAGTGGCGCGACACGAGCGCGTCGAGGATTTCTGGGTGCTGGATAAAAATACGCGACAAAAACAGGCTGGTACCGAACAGGTTGATCAGCAGCCTGAGGATTTCATGGTTTTCCGCCAACAGCGCGTAAAAAGAGTAGCGTGCCCGCAGGGCGGAGAGAAAACGCTCCAGGTTGGTGAGCGCCATCTCCGGCTCGGGGCTGTCGAGCACCTCCTGCAGTAGCAGCGGCGCGATGCGCTCCAGCATGCGCCGCGCGCGTTCGGTAAGAAAAGCGGCACTGCCGCCACGCCGCAGCACGACCAGATTCTCGTAGGCGCCATCGACGTTCTTGAACCCCTTTTCCGCCAGCAGGTCCTTGACCAGATCGGGGTCGGCGTTGGGGTCGAACAGGAAATTGACTTCCGGCCGGATCTCCTCTTTGATCTTCTCCTCGCTGGTAAAAAACAGGTCGCGATAGATGGCGTGGACATTTTCCCGGTGGCGCGCCAGAGTGCCGGTGAACTCATCCGCCTCAGCAAAACCGCAGCGCCGGGCCAGCAACTCCATCTCTTCTTCTTTTTTGGGCAGATTATGCGTCTGGCGCTCCTGCACCATCTGGATGCGATGTTCCACCGTGCGCAGAAAAACGTAGGCTTCGCTGAGATTGCGGCACTCCTCGTCGCCGATGAGCTCTTCGCGACGCAGCAGTTCCAGAGCCTTGAGAGTATTGCGCTCGCGCAGATGAACATTCTTGCCGGCGTAAATCAGCTGCAGCGCCTGCACGAAAAATTCGATTTCGCGGATTCCGCCCCAGCCCAGTTTAAGGTTCACCTCGCCTTCACGGGCCCGGGACAGATTACGGTCGACCTTCTGCTTCATGGTCTTGATATCCTCGATCATGCCGTAATCGAGGTAACGCCGGTAGATAAAAGGCGTCAGGGTCTTGATGGCCCGCTCACCCAATTCTTTCGACCCCGCCACCGGCCGTGCCTTGAGCATGGCGGCGCGCTCCCAGCTCTGCCCCCAGCTCTCGTAATAGACTTCCGCGCCACGCAGGGAGATGGCCATCTCGCCGCGGCTGCCCTCCGGACGCAGGTTGCAGTCAACCCGGAACACAAAGCCGTCCTCGGTCACCTGCCCGATGGCGCGGGTGACCATCTCGGCCATCTTGACGAAATAAGGGTGGACCTCGATGCGGTTTTTGATTTCTCCTCGCTCGTTTTCCACACCGAGAGTTTCGCCGCGCTCCGAGGAATAAAGATAAACGAGATCGATATCGGAAGAAAAATTCAGCTCCCGACCACCGAATTTTCCCATGCCGAGCACGCAGAACCGGGGCTCGTAGGGTTCGTCCCCTTCTTGTTCGACAACCTGGGGCGGGCCGTATTCCTGCTGGAGAAGTGCCGAGCAGATTTCGATGGCGCGATCAAGGCAGGCCCCAGCCAGGTCGGAAAGTTCCGCGGTGGTCTGGGTCAGGTCGGCCAGATTGCACAGGTCCCGGCCGCCGATGCGCAGAATTTCACGTCGCTTGTAACGGCGAAGTTCCTGCTGCAGAAGGGAGAAATCGCTGCCGTCGGGGATCAGCTCGCGCAGCTGTTGAATCATCTGGCTGCTTTTTTTGCTGCGCAGGAGATCTTTTTCCACCAGAAGGCGGCGCAGGTAGTGGCTGTCGCGACAGAGGATGCCCGCCAGAAATGGAGACGCCCCCAGAACGATGAATAAACGCCGGCGCATTTCAGGGGCGTTGATGACGGCCAGCAGGTCTTCGGGTTCAGCCGTATTGGCCAGTCGCTCCAGCGTGTTGAGAGTGTCGTCCGGTGAAGCGCTCTCGAGGGCATCGACGATTATGGGGTCAAGCAGCCCGGCCAGGTCGGGGTTTTCGGCCAGCAGCACCAGGTTGGTGGCACTGCGGCGAGGTTGCTGGTAGCCAAGCCCGGCCAGGGCTTCGGCAAGACTCGCCTCGTCCGCATTTTGACAGGCGTCCACCGCCTCCTGCAGCTGTGTTCGGGTCATAGGCTATCCCTGCTCGGCCAGGCTTTTCAGCCCGGCGGTGAAGTTATCGCGTACCACGCCATGCTCGGTAATAATCGCCGTAATCAATCGCGCCGGCGTGACGTCGAAGGCCGGGTTGCGCACCCCGATGGAATCGGGCGCCAGCTGCCTGTCTCCCACATGGGTGACTTCGCGCGAACCGCGCTCCTCAATGGGAATCTGGCTGCCGTCGGGCAGACTCAGGTCAATCGTGGAGATAGGTGCGGCCACATAAAAGGGGATGCCGTGCTCACGCGCCAGCACCGCTACCGTATAGGTGCCGATCTTGTTGGCCGTGTCGCCGTTGGCGGCGATGCGGTCGGCGCCGACGATGACGCAGTCGATCTCGCCCCGGCTCATGAGATAGCCGGCCATGTTGTCGCAGATCAGCGTCACCGGAATCCGGTCCTTCATCAGCTCCCAGGCCGTCAGACGGGCACCCTGCAGAAAAGGGCGCGTCTCATCGGCATACACCATCAGCTCGTGACCTTCCTCCACCGCGGCGCGCACCACACCCAGGGCGGTTCCGTAGCCGGCGGTGGCCAGGGCGCCGGCGTTGCAGTGGGTCAGCACCCGGGCCGGGTTCGGAATCAACGCGGCGCCGTTTTTCCCAAGAGCGCGGTTGATGCGCTCGTCCTCCGCGGCAATCTCGTGCGCCTCGTCCATGAGACGGTCGCGCAGTTCAGAAAGGGGCAGCTCCTGATGGGCCAGGGCAAAGTTGTCCATGCGCTCCAGCGCCCAGAACAGGTTGACCGCGGTGGGGCGGGTTTCGGCGAGCACCCGACAGACCTTTTCAAAACGCGGGTGAAATGCGGCAAAATCGTCCGCCTCGATCTCACGGGCGCCAAAAGCCGCGCCATAGGCCGCCGCTACGCCGATGGCCGGGGCGCCCCGCACCACCATGGTCTTGATCGCTTCGGCAATGCTGCGGTAGTCGCGATACGCCAGCCAGACCTCCTCGGTGGGCAGCAACCGCTGATCGATCATCAGCAGGGTATCGTCTTTGAATTGGATCGGTTTGATGGACATGAGACATCCTTTTAAAAGAAAGATAAAACCCTAACGCAGAGACGCAGAGATTTCAGAAAAAATCGCATCAACTGCCCGCAGGGTTTCAGCTCCCATGACAAGGGTGTCTGGCGCCCGGGAGGGCGTCAGTCAAGCGGCCATGGACGGCGAAAAGCGTCCCTTGTCATGGGAGCTGAAACCCTGCACTGAACGGTGACAAAAAATCAACTCTGCAGCTTCTTCCTCAGCAGCTCGTTGACCATGCCGGGGTTGGCCTTGCCTTTGCTGGCCTTCATCACCTGGCCGACGAAAAAGCCCAGCACCTTCTCCTTGCCACCGCGGAATTCCTCGACCTGGGCCGGGTTGGCGGCCAGGATCTCGTCCACCATGGCCTCAATGGCGCCGGTGTCGGTGACCTGTTTGAGCCCCTGCTCTTTGATGATGGTATCGGCGTCTTTTCCGGTCGACCACATGGCATCGAAAACTTTCTTGGCGATTTTTCCGGAGATGGTGTTGTCATCGATACGCTTGAGCATGCCGGCCAGCATCTCGGGATTTACCGGGCATTCGGCAATGGCGATCCCCTGCTCGTTGAGTCCGCGCGTGACCTCGCCCATCACCCAGTTGGCGCAGACTTTTCCGCCGCCGTGCAGCTTGACGCAGGCATCGTAATATTCAGCCAGGGGCCGGTCCGCAGTCAGCACCTCGGCATCGTAGGCGGGAATCCCGTAATCGCGCATGAAGCGTTCCATCTTCGCTTCCGGCAGCTCGGGCATCCGGGTCCGAACCCTCTCGATCCAGTCCTTCTTGATGACCAGCGGTACCAGGTCGGGGTCGGGGAAATAGCGGTAATCGTGGGCTTCCTCTTTGCCGCGCATGGAGCGGGTCATGCCGGTGTCGGGATCGAACAGCCGGGTTTCCTGCACCACATGGCCGCCATCTTCGATCAGTTCCACCTGGCGCTCGACTTCGTACTCGATGGCCTGCTTGATGAAACGGAAGGAGTTGATGTTCTTGATCTCGGCGCGGGTGCCGAAGCGTGCCTGGCCATGGGGGCGCACCGAGACATTGGCGTCACAGCGGAAAGAGCCCTGCTCCATGCTGCCGTCGCACACGCCGAGGTAGACCACGATCTGGTGGAGTTTCTTAAGGTAGGCGATCGCTTCGTCGGCGGAGCGCATGTCGGGCTCCGACACGATTTCGAGCAGCGGCGTGCAGGCGCGGTTGAGATCGACCAGGGAGGAATTGGCGGTCTCCGGCGTTTCACCGTGCATCGACTTGCCAGCGTCCTCTTCCATGTGAATGCGGGTGATGCCGACCGACTTGGGACCGCCCTCCTCGGTCTCGATGTCGAGCCGCCCGTGTTCACAGATGGGCAGCTCATACTGGCTGATCTGGTAGCCCTTTGGCAGATCGGGATAGAAATAGTTCTTGCGCGCGAAGATGGAACGCGGCGCAATGCGGCAGTTGGTGGCCAGCCCGGTCAGGATGGCGAAATCGACCACTTTTTTGTTGAGAACCGGCAGGGCGCCCGGCAGCCCCAGGCAAACGGGGCAGGTCTGGCTGTTGGGCGCTTCACCGAAGCGGGTCGAGCAGCCGCAGAAGATTTTGGTATCCGTCGTGAGCTGAACATGGACTTCCAGCCCGATGACCGTTTCATATTTTGAAATCATGAATCGTTCCTCTTGAGTTAAACGTGGGCAACCATCTTTGCGTTCAAGGCGCTCATGAGGGCGCACTCGCGCCCCTGCGGGGGCATTAGAGAGGCGCCTGTTTTTTGTGCCACGGCGTCGCCTGCTCGAAGGCATGGCCGGCCCGCAGGATGGTCTGCTCGTCGAAAGGCCTTCCCACCAACTGCATGCCGACCGGAAGGTTCTCACCGGAAAACCCGCACGGGGTAGAAAGGGCGCAGGTTCCCGCCAGATTGACTGAAATCGTAAAGATATCGGAAAGATACATGGTCAACGGGTCTGCGATTTTTTCGCCGATGCGAAATGCGGGGGTCGGCGCCACCGGCGTCATCAGTACATCGCATTTTTCGAACGCATCGAGAAAATCCTGCCGGATCAGGGTGCGCACCTTCTGCGCCTTGAGATAATAGGCGTCGTAATAGCCCGAAGACAGGGCATAGGTGCCCAGCATGATGCGCCGCTTGACCTCGGAGCCGAATCCCTGTGCCCGGCTCTGCATGTACATATCGATCAGGTGATTTGCCTCCTCGTCGCGCACCCCGTAGCGTACGCCGTCATAGCGGGCCAGGTTGCTCGAAGCCTCTGCGGTGGCGATCAGGTAGTAGCAGGCCACCGCATAATCGGTGTGCGGCAGGCTGACATCGATGAACTCGGCACCGAGGTCACGATAGACAGCCATCGCCTCCTTCAACGCCTTGTCAACATCCGCGTCAAGGCCGTCGATGAAATATTCCTTAGGAAGCCCGATTCTCAGTCCTTTGAGTGGTTCATCGAGGCCGGCAAGGTAATCCGGCACCGGCGTATCGATGGATGTCGAGTCCATCGGGTCGTGACCGGCCACCGCACCCAGCATGGCGGCACAGTCGGCACTGGTACGGGCCACCGGCCCCACCTGGTCGAGCGACGAAGCAAAAGCGATGACGCCGTAGCGGCTGACGCGGCCGTATGTGGGTTTAAGGCCCACCACCCCGCAGTGCGAGGCAGGCAGGCGCACCGAACCGCCGGTATCAGTGCCCAGGGTCGCCGGAGTCTGACGCGCCGCCACAGCGGCGGCGGACGCCCCTGATGAGCCGCCCGGAACGCATCCGAGATTCCAGGGATTTTTCACCACGCCGTAGGCCGAATTTTCGTTGGAGCTGCCCATGGCGAATTCATCCATGTTGAGCTTGCCGACGATCACTGCCCCCGCCTCCTTGAGCCGTGCAACGGCGGTGGCATCATAGGGAGCGGTGTAATTGGCGAGAATGCGTGAGGCGCAGGTGGTCAGAACCCCTTCGGTATTGAAGATGTCCTTGACAGCCACCGGAATGCCCGTCAGGGGGCCGGCCTGACCCTCGGCGATACGGCGGTCGGCTGCTTCCGCGGCGGCGAGGGCCGATTCCTCACAGCGGGTGATAAAGGCGTTAACGCGCTCGTCGGTCGCCCCAACGCGCTCAAAGCAGGCGCGGGTCAGCTGCTGTGAAGAAACTTCACGCGCCTGGAGTTTCTCTGCCAGCTCGCGCAGAGTCAGATCAGTCCAATTCATGATTTATCTCCATTCCGCTTGAATCAGCGGCTCATATCCCTGATTTATTCAATGACGCGCGGCACCCGGAAACAGCCGTTGGCAGACTTAGGGGCGTTGGCGAGCGCTTTTTCAACCCCGAGGGAGGGTTTGACCTCATCTTCACGCAGGGCGTTTTCCACCGGCACCGCATGGGCGGTGGGAACGATCCCCTCCGTATCGAGTTCATTGAGCTTTTCAACATAGTCGAGAATGGCGTCCATTTCGCCGGTCAGGCGATCAATTTCATCCTCGGGCAGAGCAAGCCGCGCCAGACGGGCGACATGCTCCACCTCTTCACGGGATATCTTCATGACACATACTCCTGTTCAGTTTCATATGGAAAGTGGCAAATTTACCACGCGGCAATTCAGCATTTCAAGGATTTGGCGCCCTGGCCTGATATTAACCCTGGTTCAACCACTTCTGACACACGGAAAGAGTGTTACATACCTCCTTTTGCAGGCGACATCGGGCGACATGTCGCCCGATGGATATTGCGCCAGCGGAACCACGCGGTATAATAAGCCCCGAAAATAGAATTTCATGTTCAAACCAACGGAGGACACATCATGAGAAAAGTTCTGATCACATTGCTGGCCACCACCCTGATTGCCGCCGGCTGCGCCCAACCCCCCACCAAATCCCAGCAGGGCGCTGGCATCGGCACCGGCATCGGTGCGGCGGCGGGCGCAGGTCTTGGCCAGGCGATCGGCGGAGATACGGAATCGACTCTTATCGGTGCCGGCATCGGTGCGGTGGTCGGCGGATTGGCCGGCGGTTCTATCGGCCGCTACATGGATCAGCAGGAAGCCGCTCTGCAGCAGGCTGTAGCCGGAGTCGAAGGCGCCAACATCCAGCGCCAGGCCAATACTATCGCTCTGACCTTCAAGTCGGATGTCATGTTCGACGTCAATTCATCCGCCCTCAAGGCGGGCGCCTATGACGAAATCACGCGGGTGGCCAATGTCCTCAAGCAGTACCCCCAGACCAGTCTGACCATCTCCGGACACACCGACAGCACCGGCAGCGAGGAATACAATCTGCAACTTTCGCAGCGCCGAGCCAATGCCGTCAAGAATGCTCTCATGGCGCAGGGGGTCAGTGCCGCGCGCATGAATACCATCGGGTACGGCGAAGCCAACCCCATTGCCGACAACAGCACCGAACATGGGCGACAACTCAACCGCAGGGTGGAGATCCGCATCGCGCCCTTGAGCTGAGCTTATTTCGACACTTCACATCGTCCGCAACGCCCGCGCAGCCATTGTCAGCGCGGGCGTTGCAGTATCAGCCTTCCAAACCTCCGACACTCAATCGGCAGCAAGAATTCAAGCCCCCATATTCCGGGGAGAAGTCGTCCGGATTTTCTTGACACCCGTCTGCCATTCTTCATAATAAATTTTATCGTCGCCTTTTTCAGGGAATCCCCTTTGGCGATGTTCTTGCTTTTCAGTGCAATTTCAGTATTTTTCGCCTGAATGTCAACCCGCTTTACGGGAGGAAAAAGAAACCATGTTTAAAAGAGTCATGCTGTTCGTCATCACCAACCTGGCGATTGTGCTCGTCCTGAGCGTTGTGCTGAACCTGCTCGGCGTCGGTCGCATTCTCGATGAACAGGGCGTCGGCCTCGACCTTTACAATCTGACTGTTTTTGCTGCCGTCTTCGGTTTCGGCGGCTCTCTCATCTCCCTGGCGATCTCCAAATGGACGGCCAAGCGTCTCACCGGCGCCAGAGTCATCACGACACCAGGCAACGAGGTGGAAGACTGGCTGGTGCAGACCGTGCGCCGCCAGGCGGACGCCGCCGGCATCGGCATGCCGGAAGTGGCCATCTACGACGCTCCCGACGCCAACGCCTTCGCGACCGGCATGCGCCGCAACAGTGCCCTGGTGGCGGTCAGCACCGGCCTGCTGCGGGCCATGGACCGAGACGAGGCCGAAGCGGTGCTGGCCCACGAGGTGAGCCATGTGGCCAACGGCGACATGATCACCCTGGCTCTCATCCAGGGGGTGGTCAACACCTTCGTCATCGTCGCCTCGCGGGTGGTGGGACACATTGTCGACCGGGCAGTCTTCAAGACGGAGGAAGGCCACGGCCCGGCCTTTTTCATTACCTCTATCGTCACCCAACTGGTGTTCGGCATCCTCGCCAGCACCATCGTCTTCTGGTTCAGCCGCCAGCGCGAATTCCGGGCCGACTCCGGCGGCGCCAGCCTGGCCGGCCGCGAAAAAATGATCGGCGCGCTGGAGAAGCTGCGCCTCAGCGTCAACCAGCCCCACCTGCCGGACCAGATGAAGTCTTTCGGCATCTCCGGCCCTATCGGCCATGGCCTCAAGCGCCTGTTCATGACCCACCCTCCCCTGGAGGAGCGGATCGAGGCGTTGAAACGCGGCCAGTAGCTTTTCATCCATCTGCCCCATGGGATCGCACCTCCCATGACAAGGGTGTCTGGCGCCAGGGAGGGCGCCAGTCAAGCGGCCAGGGATGGCGAAAAGCGTCCCTTGACATGGGAGGTGCGATCCCATGCCGCCCGCTGACATCTCCCGTCACCAGGTTTTATCCTTCACCAAAAAACGGCCGGGCTCTTATCACGAGCCCGGCCGTTTTTTTGTGCGCGCATAAAGAAAATCGCCTGCTAACGCTCCATCTTGCGATACTTGATGCGGTGGGGCTGATCGGCCTGGGCGCCGACGCGTTTCTTGTAATCCGCCTCGTATTCGCTGTAGTTGCCGTCGAAATAGACCACGCGGCTGTCCCCCTCGAAAGCGAGGATGTGAGTGGCGATGCGATCGAGAAACCAGCGGTCGTGGCTGATCACTACCGCGCAGCCGGCAAAATTCTCCAACGCTTCTTCCAGCGCCCGCATGGTGTTGACGTCCAGGTCGTTGGTCGGCTCGTCAAGCAGCAGCACGTTGCCTTCTTCCTTGAGCATCTTGGCCAGATGCACGCGATTGCGCTCGCCTCCGGAGAGCACCCCGACTTTTTTCTGCTGGTCGCTGCCGGAGAAGTTGAAGCGCGCCACATAGCCACGGCTGTTGACCTGATGTTTGCCGAGGTGGACCATCTCCTCGCCGCCGGTCACCTCTTCCCAGATGGTCTTGTCGGGATCAAGGGTACGGCTCTGATCCACATAGGCCAGCTTGACCGTATCGCCCACCTTGAAACTGCCGGCATCGGGCTGCTCCTGGCCGGTGATCAACCGGAAGAGCGTGGTTTTACCCGCGCCGTTGGGACCAATCACGCCGACGATCCCGCCGGGCGGCAGCTGGAAGGAGAGATTCTCGAACAGCAGGCGTTCTCCATACCCCTTGGCGACACTGTCGGCCTCGATGACGACGCCACCCAGACGCGGGCCCGGCGGGATATACAGTTCCAGATCGCGGGCACGCTGATCGGACTCCTGCGCCAGCATCTTTTCATAGGCGGTGATGCGCGCCTTGCTCTTGGCGTGGCGGGCCTTGGGGGTAAGACGGATCCACTCCAGCTCTCTCTCCAGTGTCTTCTGACGATCGCTCTCGGCTTTCTCCTCGCGCCGCAGCCGCTCCTGCTTCTGCTCCAGCCATGAGCTGTAATTGCCCTTCCAGGGAATGCCCTCGCCGCGGTCAAGCTCAAGGATCCAGCCGGCCACATTGTCGAGAAAATAGCGGTCATGGGTCACGGCAATGATCGTCCCCTCATAGCGCTGCAGGTGGTGCTCGAGCCAGGCCACCGTTTCCGCGTCCAAATGGTTGGTCGGTTCGTCCAGCAGCAGGATGTCCGGCTTCTGCAGCAGCAACCGGCACAGAGCCACACGGCGCTTTTCGCCGCCGGAGAGGACTTTGACCGGCGAATCGCCGGGCGGGCAGCGCAGGGCATCCATTGCCATCTCCAGGCGACTGTCGAGGTCCCAGGCGTCATGGGCGTCGAGCTGCTCCTGCACCTCGCCCTGCCGCTCGATGAGCTTGTTCATTTCGTCCTCAGACATGGGTTCGGCAAACTTCAGGTTGATCTCCTCGAACTCCTTGAGCAGATCAACAGTCTGCTGCACGCCTTCCTCTACCACCTGGCGCACCGTCTTCTCCTCATCGAGATGCGGTTCCTGTTCGAGGAACCCAACGCTGTAGCCGGGAGAGAGCGAGGCCTGACCGACGAAATCCCTGTCTACGCCGGCCATGATGCGCAGCAGTGTGCTCTTGCCCGAGCCGTTGAGGCCCAGCACACCAATCTTGGCGCCGTAGAAATAGGACAGAGAGATGTCTTTCAGCACCGGCTTCTTGTTGTGGTACTTGCCCACCTTCATCATGGAATAAATGACTTTTTTGTCGTCGCTGCTCATAAATTCTTCTGTTCTCCTTACTGCATCTGTTGTTCAAAAAGACTTGCCATAAGGCCGGATTTTTTATAGTATGTAGTTAAAGGTTGCTGAGAAAAAAAACCTTTTGCCTTCTGTTCTTTGACTTCTCTGGGATGTGCGATTTTCGCTGACGAAACACTCGCCAGCATGATGTTGAATCGCGCTTCGCGTAAAGTCGTGGTGAGCAGGCCCGCCTCGTAGCGGGAAGCCTGAAGCGGCTTTCAGAAGCCGTCCTTGGTTACAGGGGCGAGATCTTCCGACACGGCAATCGGCATCCCGGAGACAGTTTATTCAAGGCCTGCATTTAGATGTGCAGGCCTTTTTAATTTCTGCACTCAACTCCCGCCCCGGTAAAAAATCGCCGTCAAACCCATCAACAGAAATCCGGTCAGAAAAATCGCGGCGCTGCCGAGATTGACCCAAAGAATCCAGTGATGGCGCTTGCGCAGCGCGTATTCGCGATGCGGCCACAGCAGCAGATGATTGACCTGCCCCCAGCGCCCTTTGGCTTCCGGCTCGCGGGGGTCCTTGCGCCGTGCCTGCTGGCCGGCAATGATGATCCACAGAATGGTCACCGCAAAAAGGTGAATGGCCGTATGCGTGATCATGTCGATGGTCACAATGACCTGGTTCATGCCTGCTCCCTAACAATTCCTGGCAAATTTGTGAATGTACTGCATGGGGTCGCAGCTCCCATGTCAAAGGGCACTTTCAGCCATCCCTGTCCATGTGACTGGCGCCCTGCCTGGCATCAGGGCATCCTTGTCATGGGAGGCTGAAACCCCGCGGAGCAAATAAATCGGCGTCAATGGGTGGTCGACAGAACCGCCTGAACTTTTTCGGCGGCCTTGTCGCCCAGCAGAGCGGGAACGAACCAGTATTCCGGGGCCAACTCCTCCACCTCGGTGACCCGCTCATGATTGTAGTCTGCGTTGAGCAGTTCAAGGCGCTTGACGAAACAGGTCACGGAATCCTGGGCGTGGAAGATCGTTTCAAATCCTGCCCGTTTGCAGAAACCGTTGAGCAGTGGCCGCGAAACTTCAATCTGGCTCAGATCCAGATGTTCAGTCGTCACGGCGGCACCAGGATAACGGTCGCGACCCCAGGCGATCAACTGCGCCATCAGATAGCCGCCGAGGCCGAAACTGCGCCACACCGAATCAAGACCGATCTGACCATGGGGGGGCCCGAAGCGGCACTTGCCGCGCTGCTGGTCGACCAGCAGAAAAAAGCGATTGACCCGGGTGAATCCAAGCCGCGCGCTCAGCTCGTCATCGATCTTCCCGTCACGCCGATTGTAGAAAGTGAGCGGGTAAAGTTCCGCCACCAGGCAATCACGCCGCGGAATCAGATCCAGGCGGATCTCCTTGAGCGCTACCACTGCAAACAGTTCGCGCCAATCGTCCTGCCAGTGCCGCCCGCGCACCAGCACCGCGCGGTCGGGACGTCTCTCCTTGGCCGCCTGTTCAAACTGAGCCAACTCCATCTGGAACATCGCGTCTCCTCCCTCAACTCATCAGATCAATCCGGGCATGGTAGCGTTTTTCAGCTGACTTTGCCAGAGGATTGCTTGTGTCCTCGCAAAAACTCAGAAGATGGCTAAGCAAAAATTTCGTCCTACAAGGCTTGGCGGTTTTTCAGGGGCGAAGGCATATATCAGGTATGTCGAGGTCCTGAAAAAACGCCGTAACGCCGTATGGCGGACTTTTTGCGACGCCATCATTGTTTGATCCTTCAGAAATATGGCAGGCTTGCATTCACCCGCGCATGATTTACCCTTATGCTGAAAGAAGGAATTGCCCGAGCAGAGAAAGGAGCATCCATGAATATTCGCAAAAAAGTCTTCGATTACGAATACGAAGAAGTGCTGGATGTAAAAACCCGCGAGATGATCCGCGTGGCCTGTGCGGTGGCGGTCGGCTGCCCCGACTGACTGAGCAAGCACTTCGCGGTCGCGAAGGAGCACGGTGCCACCGAAAAGGAGCTCAAGGAAGCCATGGCCTACGGCATGCTGGCACCCTCGGGGCGGGCCAAGAATTTCGTCCTGCGCCTGCAGGATGAACTGGGGATCGGACAGGAGAGCGATGAGAAGTGATTGTTTTTCCGGCGTAGCATGGGGAAAAGATCTTAATTTTTTGCCCGGCAAGCGGCTCGGTGAACCCGGGCCTCCGTCTTTTCGGACAGAGGCCCCGGCATGGGACACAAGGGCTGACAACTATTCTGAATCGGGCGGCAGGGCGTGTCCCATAAGCTCCATCAGGTGCAGCACTTTCTGCGGCATATCCGCCTCGCGCACCCCCCAGGCCAATTGCAGGTGGCAGCCGGGATTGGCGGTCACCAGGTAATCAGCATTGGTTGCGCGCACGTTTTCGAGTTTCCGGTCGAGCACCTTCTGACTCTCTTCGCTGTACTTGAGCCCCCAGGTGGCGGCCGAACCGCAGCACCAGTTCGATTCATTCATTTCGCGCAGCTCAACGCCGGGGATATGCTTTATCAGCTCACGCGGCTGGCGGGAAATCCCCTGCGCGTGACACAGATGGCAGGGCTCGTGGTAGGTCACTGTCGCATTTACGGGGACCAGGCCTTCCTCACGAATTCCCACCTCCGACAGGAATTCCGACACATCACGGATCTTGCTGCGGAAAATTTCCAGGCTGCGCTGATCGACACTTTCCGCAAGTAGTTCTTCGGACTCCTTGAGGGCAGCCCCGCAGCCGGCGCAGTCGGTGACGATATAGTCGATCTCCTCTGCCATGAACAGATCCAGGTTGAATTTGGCCAGGCGGCGCGCCGTGGCGCGATCGCCTTCGGACAGATGCGGGGCGCCACAGCACTTGGTGTCGCGCGGCGTCACTACGTCAAAGCCCTGCTGGGCCAGTACACGCACGGTCTGGCGGGACACGCCCGGGTACATCAGGGTCATGACGCAGCCGAGAAAAAAACCCACCCGCCCGCGCTTCTCTCCCTTGGCGGGGACAACAGGCGGCAGCTGCGGCCGCAGCTGCTTTTCCAGCTCAGGGATCATCCCCTCCGCTTTGGCCATCCAGTCAGGACCGAGATTGAGCACCTTGAGATGGCGCACCAACCACTGGATGCCGAGCCTCTGGTAGAGGCGCGTCGGCAGCATGGACGCCTCCATCAGACCGGGCGATGGCACCATTTTTTCGAGGATGAATTCCCGCAGCGCTTTGCCGGTGCGCCCCAGCGGATAGAAAGACTGCGCCTGATCGCGGCAGACCTCCATCACCTCACCGGCCCGAACACCCGAGGGGCAGGCGCTGGTGCAGGCGCGGCAATCCAGGCAGAAAAAGGCCTCATCGCGCACGGCACGGCTGAATTCAAGTTTTTCCTCTGCCACCGCCCGCGCCAGAGCTACGCGTCCGCGGGGGCTGGAACGCTCGCGGCCGGTAAGCACATAGGTGGGGCAGGTGGGCAGACAGAAGCCACAGCGCATGCACTGCAGCACGTCGTCGTAATGAGGAGCGTCCTGCGGTCGGAAATTGCCCGTACGCTCCTTGGAATCAGTGAGAGACACGAAAGCCCTCCTCCACATGCGGGGTGGTGCAGGGGTCGCCTTCATCGAAGATCTTGCCGGGGTTGAGAATCCCCTCGGGGTCGAAGGCCTGCTTGATGCGCTTCATAACACGCACGCCCCCCTCACCGATCTGACGGGCCAGGTAGGCTTTCTTCGCCAGTCCGATGCCGTGTTCGCCGGAGACGGTTCCGCCCCAGGCCAGCACCTGCTCGTACAATTCGTTGTAGAAATCGTGAGCGCGCTTCATCTCGTCATGATCGCGTTCGTCGCACAACACGGTGGGGTGAAGATTGCCGTCACCGGCATGGCCGAAGGTGCCCACCTTCAGCCCGTACTTCTGTGTCAGCCGCTCAATTTCGCCGAAGGTTTCAGCCAGGCGCGAACGCGGCACGGTGGCATCTTCGAGCAGCGTGGTGGGAGAAACCCGCGCCAGCGCCGACAGCGCCGTGCGGCGGGCGGCGGCAAGATCGGCGGCGTGTGCGGCATCGCGCGCCACATGAATCTCGGCAGCCTTGACCTGCTCAAGAATAGCGCGCACGCCATCGGCTTCCTCCGCCACCGGGGCGGGGTGGCCATCGACCTCGATCAGCAGCAGGGCCGCCATCTGACGCGGCAGGCCGATCTTTACATAGTCCTCAACACAGTTGATGGTCGCCTGGTCCATGATCTCCATGGTGGAAGGGATGATCTTGGCAGCGATAATGCGCGAAACGGCCTCGCCGGCGGTGCGTACATCATCAAAATAGGCCAGGATGGTGCGCTTGTCCTGCGGGGGCGGAATCAGCTTCACCGTGACCTCGGTGATCAGCCCCAGCGTCCCCTCGCTGCCGGACATCAGATCCTTGAAACCGTAGCCGGCCACATCCTTGACGCTCTTTCCGCCGGTACAGAGGAGAGGAGTGGGCGATCTCGGCAGACCCCTTGCTCACTGCGTCAAACACTTCATTGGCCCCAACCAGTTCCCCGGCGGAGAACAGCTTGATCTCCAGACGCCCGCCGGATGCCAGAGCCACCGAATCAGAAAAGTGCTGAGCCATATCGTAGAAAAGCATCCCCTTGGACCAGGGCATTACCATTTTCCACCGAAAGGTTTCGTCCGAGGGCTTGATCTTGCGCAGTTCCCGCTTGACGCCTTAATGCCGCTGGTCAACTCCGAATTTCTCCCGCTTAGCGGCAAACGCGTTCGGCGCCGCAAGCATGCTGACCGCTACCATCAAACAGATCATCAATCGTAAAAATTTCATTGTCATCCTCCTTATCGCTGTTGTTTCCACATCGACGGGCTCAGGTCCCCGCCCTCGCAAGACCAATAATTGGTTTTACCACTTTCCCGTTTCCCAACCTTATTCAATCAATGCCTCTTGGTCAAGCACAAAAAAACAGCGTTTGCCAGAAAAAAGAAGACGCCTTACCGATCAGACAAAAACTCACAAAAATCGCTAACAAGCAGAACAACCACTCTTTTATTGCCAGCCGTTCTTCACAGTTTGCCACCATTTGTAAAATGGGATAGAATTATTAAATAACAAATACTTCAAAACGGAATTCCGAATATTCAAAAACACCGGTCAGACCATTTAGCGAAAATTTTTATTTCTAAAGAAAGCACCCTATGTCAACCACAGATATCTCTGTGATTTTTGAACAATCCGCCCTGCAGGTGGGAACTCGGATCGCACGACCTTCTTCAACCAGGGAGGCCGCCCGCTACATCCGGCTTATCGGCGATGGCTCGGTTTTGCTGCCCGACACCCCTTGCGTGAACCGCCTGGGGTTGGCCGAACCGCTCCAAAAAGAGGGGGCCCGGGTCGTACGGCAGAGGCTGCGCGACGCAGCGCCCACCGCTCTTATCGGCGTTACCAGCGCCGACCTGGCTCTGGCCGACACGGGGACAGTCGTCATCGAGAGCAGCAACGAGGATCTGCGCCTGGCCACGACTCTGCCCGAACATCATGTGATTCTGCTTGATCCGCGCAAAATCTACGCGGACACCACACAAGCATACTCAATAATTCGGCAACTTCATCAATGCTCGAGACACAATTTTCTTGCCTTCATCACAGGACCAAGCCGTACCGCCGACATCGAACGGGTTTTGACCATCGGCGTACATGGCCCGCGGGAGGTTCATATCCTTCTCCTTGAAGAGGACACCGCTCGTGATCCATCCGTGCCAGGAGAAGACAGATGAACAGAACGCGCAGCCGCACCTACAAAGAACGCATCGACAAAGCCCTGTCCTCACCAACGCTCGGCACCACCCTGCACCAGTTCGGCGATGCCTACCTTGCCGCACGGCAGGCCGCCTTTGAGGGTCTCGATTTCGAAAGTCTGCGCCGCGGGATCGCGCTGATGAAAGATGAAGCGCACCGAAAGCGCCGGGAATGCCTCGATGAATTTATCGAAAACGCCCAGGCCGCTGGTGCCAAGGTTTTCATCGCTCACGACGGTGCCGCTGCAAATGATTACATTACGGCCCTGGCCCGGCAGCACCAGGTCCGGTCGGTGGTTAAGAGCAAAAGCATGGCGGGGGAAGAGATCGAGATCAACGCGGCTCTGGAAAAAGCCGGGATCGAGGCTGTGGAAACGGACCTGGGAGAGTGGATCGTGCAATTGGCCGGACAACGCCCGAGCCACATGGTGATGCCTGCCATTCACATGCGCAAGGAAGAGGTTGCCGATCTTTTCAGCCGCGTCACCGGACAACGGGAGCCGGCGGACATTGGTCACCTGGTGGCCGTTTCACGCGATCAACTGCGGGACAGTTATCTTAAAGCGGACATGGGAATCAGCGGTGCAAATATTGCGGTAGCCGAAACGGGCTCGCTGGTGCTGGTCACTAACGAGGGCAACGCGCGACTGGTCACCACCCTGCCGAAAATTCACGTGGCGCTGGTGGGGATCGAAAAGATCGTACCCCGGCTCGAGGACGCGCTTGATATCCTGCGGGTCCTGCCCCGCAACGCCACCGGTCAGAAACTGACCAGCTATGTGAGTTGGATTCGGGGAGCGGTTCCCTGCGACGGCGGGCAGAAAGAGTTGCATATTGTCCTGCTCGACAACGGGCGCAGCGCCCTGGCCGAATCACCTCACTGTTGCGACGCCCTGCGCTGCATCCGCTGCGGGGCCTGCGCCAACGTCTGCCCCGTCTATCAGACGGTGGGCGGTCACGTGTTCGGCCATATCTACATCGGCGCCATCGGTATTATTCTGACCGCCTTCTTCCACGGCCTGGACAAGGCGGCTGAAATCGTGCGGGCCTGCATCGGCTGCCGGGCCTGCGTTGCCATCTGCCCGAGCAACATCGATCTGGAAGGCATCATCCTGCATCTGCGTTCGGTGATCGGCGAAGAGGAGGGGATCGGCACGGCCAAATCCCTCGTCTTCAAAAAAGTGATGCGCAACCGCAGGCTTTTCCACAGCCTGATCCGCGCCGCCAGCCTGCTGCAGAAGCCGGTGAGCAAAGGCGAGCGCAGCATCCGTCATCTGCCTGCCTATTTTTCGTCCCTCACCGAGTGGCGCACCCTGCCGACCATTGCCGAGAAACCGCTGCGCGACCTTCTTCCACAGATCGAGCAGAAGGTCGACAAGCCACGCTACCGGGTCGCCTTCTTCGGCGGCTGCGCAAATGACTTCATCTATCCCGAAATGGGCACCGATCTGGTCAAAGTCTTCAACCGTCTTGGTGTCGAGGTCTATTATCCTCAGGCGCAGAACTGCTGCGGCATTCCCGCCCTCTACTCGGGCGACCGGGAGACCATGGTGGAACTGGCCGAGCAGAACGTCAAGGCGATGCTTGCCGAAAATCCCGACTACGTGGTGACCACCTGCCCGACCTGTACGCTGGCACTCCAACGCGATTTCGTCGAGCAACTGCGGGACAACCCGGTGTGGGCACAGAAAGCTGAGGAACTGGCGGAAAAAACGATCGACGTTTCGGCTTTTATCCACAACGTGCTGGAAGCTTCCGAACAGCTGCCGACCGGCGCCGGCGGCAAGAAGGTCACCTATCACGACTCCTGTCACCTGCGGCGCGGCGCCGGAGTCTGGCGCGAACCGCGGGCGCTGCTGGAAAAGAGCGGTTTCGAACTCGTGGAAATGGCTCATGCCGATCGCTGCTGCGGCTTCGGCGGCTCCTATTCCTTCACCAGTCACCCGTCGATCTCGCGGGAGATTACCAGGGACAAGGTCAATGACATCACCGCCAGCGGCGCGGAACTCGTGGCCATGGACTGTCCCGGCTGCCTGATCATGCTGCGCGGTGCCCTCGAGAAGAAGGAGGTCAGTGTTCGAGCGGCCCACACCATTGAGCTGCTGGCCGAAAAACTCTAAACACCTTCCTGAAGACTTTCTCCTCCTCAACGACGACGCCCCGCAGACCCTCTTTCGGGTTGCGGGGCGTCTAATTTTCGGATAAATCGCGATGGGTGCTCCTAAGCAGTTCCCGATCCGGCCGCCATCATTTCAGGCAGAACCCGTCCACCAGCTTGACCAGCTCATTGATCTGCGGCTTGCTGATATGAGAATCCGCACCGACCTCTTTGCACTTGTAGGCCAGCTGTTCGTTGATCAGGGAGGAAAACATGATGACCGGCAGATTCTTCATCCCCAACTCGGTTTTGACCTTGCGGCACAGCGTCAGACCATCCATGCTCGGCATCTCGATATCGGACACCAGCAGATTGAGCCGGGTGCTCAGATCTATCCCCGTGTTGCGCATCTCATCCCGCAAGGCAAGAAGTGCGTTATAACACTCTTCGCCATTGACAAAAGAGGTCACCTGCTTGTAACCGGAATTCTGCAGAATGGTCACGATCTGATTGCGGATGATGTTGGAATCCTCCGCGACCATCAGCTTGACATCCTGGCGGCTGTCGCGCTTGAAATCGTCCGGCACTTCAGCCTGCCCCATCATGTCGGCCTGCTCCGGGAAAATCTCCGAAATGACGTGTTCCAGGTCCACAATCATGATTTCGCGCCCCTCCACCTCGATACTGCCGGTGAAACGCGGCCGGTAGGGAGTGAAGAATTCATCCATGGGACGCATATCCTTCCAGGAGACGCGGTGAATCATGTTAACGCCGTCGACCAGGAAACAATTGACCTCCCGGTTGAACTCACAGACCAGAACCACTTTGCGGGTATCCAGATCCTGCTCACCCTGCCGTTTGCGCAGATGCTCGCGCAGATCGATCAGCGGCACCGTCTGCCCGCGCAGCAGCAGCATGCCGATCATAGAGGGGACACTCTCCGGAACGCGGGTCACAGCATCGGGGTCATAGGGCACGATCTCCCGGAGTTTATGCACATTGATGCCGAAGGATTGTGAACCCAGATAGAATTCAATGATTTCAACTTCGTTGGTTCCGCTCTCGAGCAGAATTTCATGCTTTTCAGTGGCGGCCATAACCTCACCTTCCGGTTTTGTCACAGGTCTGTTTTTGTCGAAGCCTTATTGAAAGCCAGAAAATTAATTCAAGTTTATAAAAAAAATAAAATTTTGTAAATCCAAAAATTCTATTCCTGTAAAAAAGCACCTTCTGATATCAGGAAGGAAGTTCTGTCTCCTCGTCGAATTCAAGCCGGAAGGTCGTCCCGCCCCCATCCGTCGGTTCCGCCCAGATCCTGCCGCCGTGCAGACGCACGATTTTACGGACGATCGCCAGGCCGATCCCTGTCCCCGGGATTTCACGGGCATTCTCGCCGCGAAAAAAGGGATCGAACAGGCGCCCTCTCTCTTCGGGAGGGATGCCGACACCGTGGTCGCGCACAAAGATCTGCCTGCGGTTCCCCTGTACAGATCCGCCAACCTCGATGGATTTACCCTCGACACCCGCATAACGGACTGCGTTGCCGATCAGGTTGGAGAAAATTTCGCTCAACAGGGTATCGGGAATCCGCAACCTGGGGAGATCGCCGATGTGAACGTCCACCCCTTTCTCCGTCAGGGTGGAGCGCAGGTCGCTGAGAACCTGTTGGACAACCTTGACCGTGTCGGTCTGCCTGCGCGGCGCATCGAGCCGTCCGACGCGGGAAAGGATCAGAAGATCCTCCATCAGGGCCATCATGCGATGCCCCTGCGACTCAATATCTCTCAAAGCATTCATCGCCGTATCATCAAGGACCTGTGCATAGTTCTGCTGCAGATATTCGGCGTAGCCGATAATCGGCGTCATGGGCGCACGCAGGTCGTGGGACACCGTATAGACAAAGGCATCGAGTTCGCGGTTGGCTTCAATCAACCGCTCCGCCGCTTCTTTTCTCACCGTGATATCACGAAAAACGGCCAGCTTGCCCAGGACGCCGCTGCTGCCGTAAACCGGCGTGTCAATTCCTTCATAGGTGTGACTCAGAGAGGGGAAAGTGCATTCGCGATGGACTGTTCGGCCGGCGCGCACCTCATCTATAGGGCAATCGGCGCAGGGAGTTTCGCGCTGAAAAAAAGCTTTGTAGCAGCAGGCACCGACACAATCGCCAAAGACATCAATCATTGCGCGATTCATGTATTCGACACGGAAATCGGTGGAAACGATATAGGCCAGATCGTTCATGGCATCAAGCATGGCCCGCAGCTGAGACCGTTCTTCTTCGAGTTGCGCGGTGCGGCGCCGCACCTCCTGCTCGCGATCGAGAGCATGACTGCGGAGGCGCCTTTCAAGCCCTTTCATGTGGGACACATCGACGAAGGATTCCACACCGCCGAGAATTTCACCCTTCTCGCCGTATAGGAAATCAACGCTTTTGGACAGATCGATGCGCCGGCCGTTTTTCCCACGGATGGTGCACCGCACCCCAATGATGGGCTTAGGGGTCCGAGGGTCGTAGAGCCCGCAGCGACGCCCGCACGGGATGCCGGAGAGAAAGGAGCAATGCCTGCCGACCGCCTCCTCGGCTGAGAATCCGGTGATATGGGCTGCGGCGGGATTCCAATAGACAATCGTCTGAGACCGGTCCACCAGGAATACACCCTGGGGCAAATGATTGAGAAGCCCTCTTGTGGAAAGTGCGTCGAGAAACTGCGAAGGAGGGTCTGAAGGTCTATCTTTCATTGAGCATTCCCATTGCGAAGAATTTTTTTACCGAATCACGCAATCAAAAAATCTCTTTTATGCAAAAATATCACCGAAACTTGCTTCGTCTGGACTCATTTTTAAAAAAAGAGGGGTCATCAAAATGACGCGGTGCACGCCCTGCGGCAACCACCCCGACGGCGGCAGCACCCGACGAACGCAGAACCCGTGAACACTCGTTGACAGTGGCGCCCGTGGTGATCACGTCATCAACCAGCAGCACGCGCCTGCCTGCAACAGCGAGCGATGCTTCGTAGGAGCCTCGCGGATTGAGAAGTCGCTGTTCGCGCGACAACTTTCGCTGACTGAGGTGGGGACGTATCTGCCGAAGAGCGTGCGGCACCACCGGGCATCGGGCAAAGCGGGACAACCTGCGCGCCAGAAGGTAGGAAGGGTTGAAGGTACGCCGGCGCAGTCGGCCGGGAAACAAAGGAACCGGGATCAACAGGTCCGCCTGGAAAGATTCCAGGCGGTCTCCCAGGCGCTGGGTGATCAAGTTCGAAAGGGGGCGATCAAGGTCGAGGCGGCCACTGAACTTGAATGCATGGATCGCTTCACGCAGAGAAGATTCAAAACATCCTGCCGCCGCAGCCCAGTCATAGGACGGGTTCTTGCGCGTGCAATGTTCACAGAGATGATCAGGACCACCGGACGGGGCAAAAGGCAGTGCGCAGCGGGGGCAACAGGGGGATGAAATGGGAGGCATTTCCGAAATGCATTCCGTACAGAAAATGTGCGGCGAGTGTTTTTCCGACAGAGATCGCCCGCATAACGGGCAGCAGGGGGGAAGAAACAACCTGAGCAGATCGCGGCCCTTTCGGGTAAGCAGAGACATTGACGGCGAACCCACCGGAGGAGCCTGGAAACCTGAAAAAACCATCCTATCGCAACCCTATCGGGAAGCGATCAGGCTGGTTCCTTCCATCTCTTCGGGAACAGCAAGGCCCATCAATAAAAGAATGGTCGGGGCCAGATCGGCAAGAATGCCGTCGCGCAGTTCGACATCTTCATATCCCTCCCCGATCAGGATAACCGGCACCGGATTGGAGGTGTGCGCGGTGTGAGGTTTCGCCTGCGCATCGCGCATCTGTTCGCAGTTGCCATGATCCGCGGTGATCAGCAGTACTCCGCCCTGCGCCAGTACGCTCTCAACAACTCTGGCGACACAGCGATCGACCGTTTCCATCGCCTCAACAGCGGCGTCAAGAACGCCGGTATGCCCGACCATGTCGGGATTGGCGTAGTTGAGGATCACCAGATCGTATTGGTCGCTCTCGATACGTCGCACGACTTCGTCGGTCACCCCTTCGGCGCTCATGGACGGTTTCTGGTCGTAGGTTGCCACCTCCTGCGGGGAAGGAATCAGCACCCGATCCTCTTCCGGGAAGGGCTCCTCATTTCCGCCATTGAAAAAGAAAGTGACATGGGCATACTTTTCGGTTTCGGCGATACGAAGCTGCTTCCGGCCGGCCGCGGAAACTACTTCACCGAGGATGAGGGCATGGCTCTGCGGCGGGAACGCAACGGGAAGACCGAAAGTGGCATCGTATTCAGTCATGCAGACGTAGGTCGCCAGCTGCGGCTCACTTCTGCGAGCAAATCCCTTCAATTCAGAGTCGGTGAAGGCGCGGGTGATCTCACGGGCACGATCACTGCGGAAATTGAAAAAAATGATGCTGTCACCGTCAGAAACGGTCCCGACCGGGGCACCATCACGAACGACCACGCGCGGCTCTACGAACTCATCGCCCTGATCGGCGGCATAGGCCTGGCGGATGGCCTCATCGCTGCTGCTCACGGACTCACCGACACCTTCCGTCATCGCACGGTAGGCCCGTTCGACACGGTCCCAGCGGTTATCCCGATCCATGGCGTAATAACGGCCCATCACGGTGGCGACCCGTCCGACGCCCAGCTCCGAGATTTTACCCTCCAGCTGCTGCAGGTAGTCCGCCCCGCTGCGGGGAGGGGTGTCGCGGCCGTCAAGAAAGGCGTGTACGCACACATCTTCCAGCCCCTGGCGTTTTGCCAGTTCGAGCAAAGCGTACAGATGACCGATATGAGAATGCACTCCGCCGTCGGAGAGCAACCCCATCAGGTGCAGAGTGCCTCCTGTTTCCTTGACGCGATCGACCGCCCCGGTCAGAACCGCATTGGAGAAAAAGTCTCCATCCTTGATGCTCTTGGTAATGCGGGTAAACTCCTGGTAGACGACACGGCCGGCACCGATGTTGAGATGACCGACCTCGGAGTTTCCCATCTGTCCGTCCGGAAGGCCGACAGCTTCACCGGATGCGCCCAGGCGAGCATGGGGATATTTTTCAAAAAGTCGGTCAAGATTCGGCGTGTCGGCCTGACAGACGGCATTGCCCTCACATTCGGGATTGATCCCCCACCCATCGAGGATAACCAGGGCCACAGGCCGTTTGGCGAAAGGCTTCGTCACAATTACTGTTCTCCGTGATAGATTTCGCGCATTTCCACCGGCTTGACGTTGGCCAGGTCACTGCGACCACTCAGTCCCAGGGTACCCCAGGCACCGCACTCGCGGCAGCGGCTGAGCCATTCACCAAAGGTTTCACCGCAGGCTTCACATTCGTAGGAGACCTCCATGCGCCCCCCCATGCCCATCGCCATGCGGTACTCTTCCAGTGCCTCGTCGGTCCGCTTGCGGCGCCGATGGACTTCTGCGGCCAGAAAATGCACCAGCGGATGTTCGCTGCCGGAGCTTTCGATGGCGAAGATCTGCTCACCGGCCTCATCCACCATCTCCAGGCGCAGGCACAGCTTCGCATAGTAAAGACGCAGGATCACGTCGTTGGCATCCTGACTCATGGCATTGCGATAAAAATTAAGCAGGGTCGCCGGGTCTTCCGCTTCCAGGTAAAGATCTTCAAGGCGGGCCAGAAAAATCCCCTTGTGCAGACGGCGGTAGCCATCCTGCCAGATACGGGCGGCTTCTTCGATTTTGCCCTGCTGGCGAAGGGCATCGCCCAGCGAGACGCGCGCCGGGACAAATTCGGGGTCCTGGCTGATGACGTCGTTGAACTCGCTCTTGGCCGTGTCGATCTCGCCGGCTTCAAGCTGTTGATGGGCCACCTCGTACTTGATGTAGAGCAGCTTCTTCTTTTCGTCGGCAATGCGCGGGCTTCCCTGCATCGCTTTGAGAAGGCGCTTCTGCAATTCGAGCGCCTCGGACCAGCGTTCGGTTTTCATGGCGAGATCGCGCACACCGCGAATGGCCTTACGGTTGTCCTTGTCCACATTGAGGATTTCCCTGTAGACCTGTTCCGCCTCATCATCGCGTCCCAAATCTTCCAGGGTCGCGGCCAGCTTGAAAAGCACCTCGAGGCTCTGCGGCTCAAGCTCTCTCGCCCGGCTCAGCCACTTGAGCGCCTCTTCCGACTGACCTTCATGCAGGCAGAGAGTCGCCATGGCGATCTGGGTATCGACCCGTTTGGGATCCTTGTCGAGGGTTTTCTGCAGCAGCACCCGCGCCTTTTTCAGGTCGCCGGACAGCAGGCGGCCGACCCCTTCGCGATACATGGCCGAAATCTCACGCGTCTTTTTGTAGCGACGGTCCTTGCGCCAGTCCCGCATGCGGGTGCTGACCATGCCGTAGCCATAGGCCATGGAACCGAGGAACAACCCGATGAGAAGCGCGCCGATGACGATAAAGGCGGCCGATGCCGAAAATGACTCGCCGGCGAGGTAGTAGATGGTCACCGTCTGCGGATTAAGATTGGAAAAGTAAATGAAAAAGGACAGGAAAAAGATGATCAACA
>NPID01000131.1_pt1 | contig 69649 bp, 76 predicted proteins | sample 8637491 | NCBI WGS metagenome assembly NPID01 (sample SAMN07420843, study PRJNA396082) | bioreactor metagenome | isolation source: sample BA6 brine-fed electro-methanogenic bioreactor BA | place: Japan: Kochi | collected 2016-06-14 | reverse complement strand
GTGAGTGCGTGAGTGCGTGAGGAGGCGGCCCGGCCCGTCGCCCATGACCCTGTGTGCGGCCGTCCCACAACCGGAGTTCGGATTGCTTCCATGACCCAGAATGGCACCCTCTACATCGTTTCCGCGCCCTCCGGCGCCGGCAAGACCAGCCTGGTGAAGGCGCTGGTCGGGCAGGATCCCGAGATCCTGGTCTCCGTCTCCCACACCACCCGCCGGAGCCGGCCGGGGGAGGAGGACGGGGTGCACTACCACTTCGTGGATGTGGCCGCCTTCGAGGCGATGCTCGCCCGCGGCGCGTTTCTCGAGCATGCGCAGGTGTTCGGCAACTACTACGGCACCAGCCGGGAGTGGGTGGAGGCGCGGCTGGCGGAGGGCCGCGACGTGCTGCTGGAGATCGATTGGCAGGGGGCGCGGCAGGTGCGCGAGGCCCTGCCGGCGGCGGTGAGCGTGTTCATCCTGCCGCCCTCCCGGGCGGCCCTGGAGGAGCGCCTGCGCGGTCGCGGCCAGGACGACGACGGGGTCATCGCCCGGCGCATGGAGGAGTCGGTCAGCGAGCTGTCCCACTACGGCGAGTACGACTACCTGGTGGTCAACGACGCCTTCCAGGCGGCGCTGGAGGATCTGCACGCCATCTTCCGCGCCCGGCGCCTGCGCCGTGAGCGGCAGGTCGGGGCGCTGGCGGATCAGCTCGCGGAGTTGCTGGCCTGACATTGCATTGAGTAAACTGTTCAATCCCCCGGAATTTACCCAGGAGTAGCAGAGTCCATGGCCCGCATCACCGTAGAAGATTGCCTGAATAATATTCCCAACCGCTTCCAGCTGGTGCTGGCGGCCACCAAGCGGGCCCGCCAGCTCACCAGCACCGCCGCGGACCCCACCGTGGACTGGGAGAACGACAAGGCCACCGTGGTCGCCCTGCGCGAGATCGCCGCGGGCAACGTGGGCTTCGAGATCTTCGAGGAGGTCACGGCCCGCGAGCACGCCATGGAGTCCATGGTGAACGAGGAAGAGGCGCGGGAAGAGACCCAGCCCGGTGGCGAGACCGGAGCCTGAGCGCCCAGCGGAGACCACGCGCGGTGTGAACAGCGTTTCCGACGATGTCTTCGGCCCCCCCACCGGGGGGCCCGTCTATCTCATCAGCGATCTCTGCGACCTGCTGGAGTCCTATCTCGATTCCGACAAGGTCGCCCTGGTCTACCAGGCCTATCTCTTCTCCGCCGAGGCCCACGAGGGCCAGTACCGGCAGACCGGCGAGCCCTACATCTACCACCCCATCTCCGTGGCCCGCATCCTCGCCGAGATGCGCATGGACCACGAGAGCATCCTCGCCGCCATCCTCCACGACGTGCTCGAGGACACCGGCACCCAGAAGGAGCGCCTGGCCGAGCAGTTCGGCGAGGAGGTGGCCGAGCTGGTGGACGGGGTCAGCAAGCTGACCCAGATCGAGTTCGAGAACCGGGCCGAGGCCCAGGCGGCGAACTTCCGCAAGATGATGCTGGCCATGACCCGGGACATCCGCGTAATCCTGGTCAAGCTGGCCGACCGCCTCCACAACATGCGCACCCTCGGCGCCCTGTCGCCGGCCAAGCGTCGCCGCATCGCCACCGAGACCCTCGAGATCTACGCCCCCGTGGCCAACCGCCTGGGGATGAACAGCATGCGCGTGGAGCTGGAGGAGCTCGGCTTCGCGGCGCTGCACCCCATGCGCTACCGGGTGCTCAAGGAGGCGGTGCGCCGCGCCCGCGGCAACCGCGGCGAGATCGTCAGCCGCATCGAGCGGGCGCTGAAGCGCCGGCTGCACCAGGAGAGCCTGGAGGGGCTGGTGATCGGGCGCGAGAAGCACCTCTACAGCCTCTACAAGAAGATGCAGACCAAGCACCTCTCGGTCTCCGAGGTGATGGACGTCTACGCCTTCCGCATCATCGTCGACCGGGTGGACACCTGCTACCGGGTGCTGGGCGCGGTGCACAACCTCTACAAGCCCGTGCCCGGGCGCTTCAAGGACTACATCGCCATTCCCAAGGCCAATGGCTACCAGTCCCTGCACACCGTGCTGTTCGGCCCCTACGGCGTACCCATCGAGATCCAGATCCGCACCGAGGAGATGGATCACATGGCCGAGAACGGCATCTCCGCCCACTGGCTCTACAAGTCCGACGACGAGGCCGGCAACCGCGCCCAGATCCGCGCCCGGGAGTGGCTGAAGAGCCTGCTGGAGATGCAGCAGAACGCCGGCAACTCGCTGGAGTTTCTCGAGAACGTGAAGATCGACCTGTTCCCGGACGAGGTCTACGTCTTCACCCCCAAGGGCCGCATCATGGAGTTGCCGCGCGGCGCCACGGCCGTGGACTTCGCCTACGCGGTGCACACCGACGTGGGCGCCACCTGCGTGGCCACCAAGATCGACCGGCGGCTGGCGCCGCTGAGCACGCCGCTGGCCAACGGGCAGACGGTGGAGGTCATCACCGCCCCGGGCGCCCGCCCCAATCCCGCCTGGCTCAACTTCGTGGTCACGGGCAAGGCCCGCGCCAACATCCGCCACTTCCTCAAGCACCAGCGCCAGTCGGAGTCGGTGACCCTGGGCCGGCGGCTGCTCGAGCGGGCCCTGTCGGCCTTCCTGCAGAGCCTGGACACGCTGCCCGCGGGGCGGGTGGAGGGGGTGCTGGCCGAGTTCAAGCTCGAGAACCTGGACCAGCTGCTGGCGGATATCGGGCTCGGCAACCGCATGGCCCTGTTCGTGGCCCGGCGCCTCGTGCCCGCGGGCGAAGGGGAGGGAGAGGCCGGGGAGCCCGCCGCGCCTTCACCCACCCGGCCGCTGGCCATCCGCGGCACGGAGGGGATGGTGGTGAACTTCGCCAGGTGCTGCCGGCCCATCCCCGGCGATCCGGTCATCGGCTTCGTCAGCGCCGGGCGCGGCATCACCATCCACGTGGAGACGTGCAAGAACGTGGCCGAGTATCGCGACCACCCCGAGAAGTGGCTCGAGGTGCAGTGGGAGGATCCGGTGCAGGGGGAATTCGCCGCCGAGATCCGGGTGGACGTGGCCAACCAGCGCGGCACGCTGGCGACACTGGCCGCCGCCATCGCCGCGGAGGGCTCCAACATCGACAACGTCTCCATGGAGGAGCGCGACGGGCGCTACAGCACCATCACCTTCGTCCTCTCGGTCAGCAGCCGCCGCCACCTGGCCCGCATCATGCGCCGCCTGCGCGCCAACCGCTCGGTGGCCCGCATCCAGCGCACCGGTACCTTCCGCGACAGCCGGCGCAAGGACAAGGAGAACCGCAAGGGCCGCGACTGAAGCCGTTCCCATTTGCCACAGAGGACACGGAGATCACGGAGCATCGCACTGGTGGGAGACAGCTCCGCCCGTTTACCCCGGGCGGAGCTGCCCGGGTGGGTGATCAGCCGGCTTGTTTCCCTGAGCGAACCGGTGTTCTCCGTGACCTCTGTGGCAGAGCGTACATCCCCGTTACCCGAGACGACAGGAGACTTTCATGGCCCGTGAAGTGATCAGCACGCCCGAGGCGCCCCAGGCCATCGGCACCTACTCCCAGGCGGTCAGGGTGGGCGACACCGTCTACCTCTCCGGCCAGATTCCCCTCGACCCGCGGACCATGGCGCTGGTGGACGGGGGGATGGAGGCGCAGATCACGCGCGTGTTCGACAACCTCCAGGCGGTGGCCCGGGCCGCCGGCGGCAGCCTGGCCGACGTGGTGAAGCTCAACATCTTCCTCACCGATCTCGCCCACTTCGCCCTGGTCAACGAGGTGATGGCGCGCTACTTCCAGGAACCCTACCCGGCCCGCGCGGCCATCGGCGTGGCGTCCCTGCCCAAGGGCGCGGCGGTGGAGATGGACGCGGTGCTGGTGACGGGCGCCTGAGCCGGCCGTGACGCCGGAGCGCTACCGGCGGCTGCGGGCCGTTCTCGATCGGCGCCAGCCGGACCTGCTGGTGGTGCTCGACGAGGTCCACAAGCCCCACAACATCGCCGCCATCCTGCGCAGCTGCGACGCGGTGGGCGTGGCGGAGGTGCACGCGGTGAAGGCGCGCGGCTATGTCCACCGCAAGGCCACCAGCGCCGCCGGTGCGCGGCGCTGGGTGCCGGTGGTGGAGCATCCCGGCGTGGCGGCGGCCATCGACCGGGTCAGGGCAGCGGGCTGCCGGGTGGTGGCCGCCCACCCCGGGCCGGCGTCGGTGGATTTCCGCACGCTGGACTACACCGGCCCCACCGCCCTGCTCATGGGCGCGGAACTGCCTGGCGTGAGCCCCGCGGCCCTGGCCCTGGCCGACAGCCTGGTCACCATCCCGATGCTGGGCATGGTCACCTCCCTCAATGTCTCGGTGGCCACCGCCCTGCTGCTCTACGAGGCGCAGCGCCAGCGCGAGGCCGCGGGGCTCTATGCCGCCGTCCGGCTCGATCCGGAGCGCTACGGGCGGACCCTGTTCGAGTGGGGCTACCCGGACGTGGCCGCCCACTGCCGCGCGCATGGCATCGACTACCCGCCCCTGGACGCGGAGGGCATCCCGCGCTGGCAGGCCTGGCCCCACAAGCCCTGAGGGGTGTTTTGCGCCCGGTGGAGGAAACCCGCCCGGGGTGAGAACTCCGTCGCTGTCGCCACCGCGGGGTGTGCTGCACCATTGTGGGCGTGGATGCGGCACCGGGCCCGGGCTGCACTACACTAACATTGGGGTGCGGGCACCGGGGTCCGCCACGGCCGTCGCAAGGGGTTGTCCATGCTCGACTTTCTGAACCTGAAGGAGCTGCAGAACTCCGTCTACATCTACCTTCCCGAGCAGAAGCGGCTCGGCACCTTCACCGTCTCCCTGGAGGAGAAGCGGCTGCGGGTCTGGATCGCCCAGGAATTCACCGGGCTCGACCACAACATCGAGGGCATCGGACCCATCATCGGCTACCTCAAGCCGCCCGGGCGCTGGCACCACCTGACCTTCATCCATGACGGCGAGGAGGCCAGCATGTACCGCGCCTACGAGCGGCTGCTGGAGGGCGAGCTCATCCCGGTGGTGAAGCTGGAGGAACTGGCCGGCGCCACCCGCGAGGACCCCGCCATCCCCGTGCGCGCCCTGCGCCTGCGTCCCGACACGCCGGAGTACGATGCCTACCGCATCAAGGAGACCATCGCCCGGCGGGTGCCCATCGACTTCACCCTGCGCCACGACATCGAGGGCCTGCGGATCGAGCCGGTCGAGTGATCCCGCCGGTGAGCCGGCGCGGGCTCGTCCCCTCCCGGCGACCCGGGACGGACGGTTCAGCCCGTCGCGTCGTGGCGGCGATCCGGGGGGAGGGTGTCGTGGCAGGTCACGCCGACGGCTGACAGCCCGGCGCGCAGCTGCGCCATCGCCGCGCCGACCGCCGCCGCCTCGCCGCGCAGCCCCAGCTCGATGTGCCGCCGCCCATCCGGGGCGATATGGGGCAGGCTGTAGAGCCGGGTGTCCGGGTGGGCCGCGATGACGGACTCCATCACCGGCAGCAGGGCGCTCTCGCTGGTGTCGAGTACCCACAGGGCCTGCTCCACCGCGGGGGTGTCCCGGTGCAGGTGGGGGTAGCGGGTGTCCAGCACCCACTCCAGCATGGGCCAGGCCATCTGCGGGAAACCGGGCAGGAAGTGGTGATCGCCGAGACTGAAGCCCGGCACCCGGTTGACCGGGTTGGGGATGAGCCGCGCGTTCTCCGGCAGCTCGGCCATCAGGATCCGGTGCGGGTAGGCCTCCGCGCCGAACTGCGCCTCCAGCTCCGCCACCGCCTCCGGGTGGCGCACCAGGGCCACCCCCTCGGCGCGGGCGGCGCACTGGCGGGTCCGGTCGTCCGGGGTGGCGCCGATGCCGCCGCAGCTGAAGACGATGTCGCCGCTCGCCATGGTCTCCATCAGGGTGCGGGTGAGGAGTTCGCCGTCGTCGCCCACGTAGCGGCACCAGGCGAGCTCGAGGCCGCGCTTGTCCAGCAGCTCGATGGTCCGCGCCAGGTGCTTGTCCCGGCGCTTGCCGGAGAGGATTTCGTCGCCGATGACGATGAGGCCGATACCCATCTTCCGCTCCCGGCTCAGGCGATCCAGCTGACGACGAGCAGAGCCAGCGCCACCAGGGCCGCGCCCAGGGCCACACCCGCCTGCCGGCGGGCGCCGGCCACGGCGGCCTGCAGCGTTTCCATGTCCGCCGCTGCCGCCGGGGTTTCCCCGGCCGGCTCCTGCGCCTGATCAGCCAGTTGCGACTCCACCCGGGTGGCGATGGCCTGGGCCAGGCGCGGGTCCGCCAGCAGCTCGTCCAGATCCGGCGGCTCCTGGACGGCGGTGTCGGCCGGCCGCAGGCGCGGGTCGGCCAGCACCGCCTCCACCACCTCGCCGCGCAGGGACTGGAGGCGGGTGCTCACCTCGTCGGCCACCGCCGCGCCCAGGCGCGGGTCCGCCAGCAGGGCCTCCATGTCCGGGGGCTGCCGGACGGGGGGGTCGGCCGGCCGCAGGCGCGGGTCGGCCAGCACCGCCTCCACCACCTCGCCGTGCAGGGACTGGAGCCGGGTATCCACCGCCTCGGTCACCATTGCGCCCAGGCGGGGATCGGCCAACACCTCTTGCGCGAGACCGGCGCCCGCCTGCTCCAGGGCGGTGCCGACCTGGCTGGCGATGCGGCCCTCCAGATCCAGCCCGGCCAGCAGGTCGGCGCCGTCGGGAACGGCCCGGTGCTGGAGGCCGTCGATCGACTCCCGCATCCGCTTCTCCACCTCCGCCGCGGCCCGGGCGGCGAGGGTGCGGGTGCTCTCCTCGATGGCCGCCGCACGGACGGCGAGGGCCTGTTCGAGGCGCTCGTCCAGGGTGGCGCCGAGGCGTTCCACCGTCGCCTGCACCGTGGCCTCGAGGTCCGCCGCCGGCGCCGCGGGAGCCGGTTCCGCCGCGGCGGGCGCGGGGGCCGCCGGTGCGGTGGAGAGCAGCGCCAGCACCTCGTCCAGGTCCTGGTCGCTGGCCGGCTTGGTGATGAAGCCGCGGGCGCCGCTGCGCTCGGCCTCGGCGCGGTCCTCGGGGGTGTCCTGGGAGGTGCACATCACCACCGGCACCCTGGCGGTGGCGGGGTTGCCGGTAATGGCGCGGGTGGCCTCGTGGCCGCTCATCTGCGGCATCATGTAGTCCATGAACACCACCTCGGGCGTGTGGGTCTCCAGGTAGGCCAGCGCCTCCTCGCCCGACTCCACCCCGTCCACCTCGAACCCGCGCCTCTCCAGCATGCGGCTGAGGCTCACCCGGGCCAGCCGCGAGTCATCCACCACCAGCGCCTTGCGCATCGTCGTTCTCCCGTTGCTCTCTGGTTGCCGGAGTTGCGGTCGCCGATTCAGCGGCTGCGCACCCGGTAGGTCAGCACCGCCTCGCCGCGGGCCGGCACCGGCAGCGACCACTCCGCCGTGTGGGCCGCGGTCCTGGTGTGCGGGTGGGACTCCTCCACCAGCGTCCAGTCGCCCGGCACCGGTTCGCGCACCTTCACCGTCACCGCCTCCTCCTTGGCGTTGCGCAGGGTGAGGCGGAACGCGGTTTCGAACACCTGTTCCTCCTTGCTGCGCCCGGGCAGGCGCCGGTAGTCGGTCTGCACCCGCTCGGCGGTGATGTCGAAGGCCTGGCCGAGGCGCAGCCGCACGGTCTCGTCGCGGGGCGTGTGGTCGATGCGGTCCTCGCCCACGAACTGGGGCTGGCCGCGGCTGTCCTGCTTGTAGATGCGGATGACGCCGCGCGGCAGGGGCAGGCCGAGCCCCGCCGCCTCGCGGTTGTCGAACTCGAGGTAGACCGCCGGTTTCAGCTTGTCGCCGATCTGGCCGTAGCCGCCGCGGTAGTAATAGGGCTGGCCCTCGAGGAGGTACTCCTTGCGCGCCGGGATCCGTTCCGCGCCCAGCAGGGCCACCTGCTTGGTCTGGTTGTCGGCCAGGGTGGTGGGGCGATCGAGGCTGTAGAGGTGGTACTCGAACAGCGCCTCCTCGGCCATCTCCGGGGCCGGGGCGGCAGCCATGGCCAACGTCCGCCGCAGCTGCGGGCCGCGCTCCGGCGCCACCCGGTTCACGTCGCCCGCCACCAGCTGGAGGCGGGCGTCGCGGTAGCCGGTGCCGCTGGTGTTGGTGAGGGTGACCCAGCCGTTCAGGTCCAGGGCGTCATCGGTGGTGTTGAGTTCGGCCACGTAGTCGGCCTGCCAGCCGAGTCCGCCGGTGAGGTAGGCGAGCTCCAGGCGCCGCGCTCCGGCGGCGCCGGACTCCAGGTCCAGCACCAGGGTGGGGCGCTCGCGCAGGTTCCCGGGCACGCCCGGGAAGACCAGCCGGCCGGGCACGCCGGTCTCGATGCGATCCCCGAGCCGCAGCACCACCCCGCCCGCCACGCTCAGCACCTCCGCCGGCTCCCGGGTCTCCGCCCCGGTGGTGGGGTGGGTGCGCACCACCTCCACCTGCCGCCCCACGTATTTCTCCAGCAGCTTTTCCGGTGTCAGCAGGTCGAAGTCGAAGTTCTGCTCCACTACCCGGAAACCCTCGGGGTGGTCCAGGTCGCGCAGCAGCGCCGTCTCCGGCTGCAGCCGCGCGCTCACCTCGCCCCAGGCCAGCCGGCCGGCGCCGGCGGGCAGCGTCACCTCGCGGCGGTCGCGCACCAGGGCCAGGTCGTTGTTGTAGATGGTCACCGCCACTTCGCGCTGATCGTCCAGCGTGCTGGCGAGTTCCGCCGACGCCGCGGCGCCGGCGGCGGCCATCAGCAGCAGCCCGCCCAGGGCGGTGAGGGGATTTCGGCGCATCCTTGTCTCCTCGGCTCGCAGGGTGCCGGTCAGGTTCCCGGAATTGCATGACAGCAGGAAGGCGGAGCCCTGGCAAGTCCCAGTGGGCCTGGCGGCCCCGAGTTGTGTACTGCTTCACCCTCCCGGCCCGCCCGGCGGCCCCGGGGGGCGAGTCAGCACGCGGTCACGGTGCGGCCGCCCGCGGCCGCGGCGCGCGACCCATCAGCCAGGCGAGCAGCAGCAGTCCGGGCAGCGCCGCGGCGGTGCTGAGCAGGAAGAACAGCACCCAGTCCAGGCGCTCGGCGAGCCAGCCGCCCGAGGAGGCCAGCACCGTGCGGCCGAAGGCCATGAAGGAGGAGAGCAGGGCGTACTGGGTGGCGGTGTAGGCGGGGTTGCACAGTCCCGAGAGATAGGCCACGAAGGCCGCCGTGCCCATGCCGCCGCTCAGGTTCTCCAGTCCGATGGTGAGGGTGAGCAGGCCCAGGTGGTAGCCGGCCTGCGCCTGCACCACGAACATCAGGTTCGAGGCCATCTGCAGGAAGCCGCATACCAGCAGGCTCTTCATCACCCCCATCCGGCTCACCACCACGCCGCCCAGGAAGCCGCCGGCGATGGTGGCGCCGAGGCCGAAGATCTTGCTGACGCTGGCGATCTCCGACTTGCTGAACCCCATCTCGATGTAGAAGGGGTTGGACATCACCCCCGCCACCGCGTCGCCGAACTTGTAGAGCAGGATGAAGAGCAGGATCAGCAACCACTCAGGTCGGCGCATGAAATCGGCGAAGGGATCCACCACCATCTCCCGCAGCCAGTGGCGGCGCCCGGGCGTGCCGGCGGGCGTCGGTTCCGGCTCCGGGGCGCGGGGCTCGGGGCTCAGCAGCAGGGTGGCGATGCCCACGGCCACCAGCGCCGCCATGGCGGTGTAGGCAGCCTGCCAGCCGAACCAGTCGGCGAGATAGAGCGCGCCGGCCCCCGAGACGAGCATGCCCATCCGGTAGCCGAGCACGATGGTGGCCGCCCCGGCGCCGTAGCTGCGCTCCTCGAGGATGTCCACCCGGTAGGCGTCCACCACGATGTCCTGGCTGGCGGAGCAGAACGCCACCCCCATGGCCAGGGCGGCGGTGAGCCAGGGGTCCGCCGCCGGGTCGCTGGCGCCCAGCCCCAGCACCGCGCCCATCAGCGCCAGCTGGGTGGCGATGCCCCAGCCGCGGCGCCGCCCCAGGCGGCCGAACAGCGGCAGCGGCAGGCGGTCCATGAGCGGCGCCCAGAGGAACTTGAGGGTATAGGGCAGCCCCACCAGGGCGAACAGGCCGATGGCGGTCTTGTCCACGCCGCTCTCGGTGAGCCACACCGACAGGGTCTGGAAGCTCAGCGCCAGGGGCAGGCCGCTGGAGAAGCCCAGCAGCAGGATCGCCAGCATGCGCCGGTCACGGTAGACCGCGGCGGCCTCGAACCAGCGGCTGAAGGAGGAGGGGCCCATGGGGCAGGGATGGTAGCACGCCAGGTCAAACGCCGGTTTCTGCGCGGCGCCCGGCTGGCATACACTTTCTTCCATGGATGCCAGCCCGGAGCGGCCCCCCGACCTCGCCAGCCAGCCCCTGACCCGCCTCAAGGGGGTGGGGGAGGCGTTCGCCCGCCGTCTGGAGCGGCTCGGGCTGGTCACGGTGCAGGATCTGCTCTTCCACCTGCCGCTGCGCTACGAGGACCGCACCCGGGTGCGCCCGCTGGGCAGCCTGCGCCACGGCGACACCGCGGTGGTGGAGGGGGAGGTCGAGGTGGCCGACGTGGTCTTCGGCCGCCGCCGCAGCCTGCTGGTGCGCATCAATGACGGCACCGGCTTCCTCACCCTGCGGTTCTTCTATTTCACCGGCGCCCAGAAGACGGCGCTCACCCGCGGTGCGCGCCTCCGCTGCTACGGCGAGGTGCGCCAGGGCCCCCACGCCCTGGAGATGGTCCATCCCGAGTACCGCAAGGTGGCGGCCGATGCGCCGATTCCGGTGGAGGACCGCCTGACCCCCGTCTACCCGGTCACCGAGGGGGTGACCCAGGCGCGCCTGCGCGGCCTGGTGGACCAGGTGCTGCCGCGGCTGGAGCAGGAGGCCGTGGCGGAGCTGCTGCCCCTGGAACTGCTGCGCCGCTACCGGCTGCCGCCCCTGGCCGCGGCGCTGGCCTACGTGCACCGGCCGCCGCCCGACGCGCCCCTGGAGGAGCTGGCTGCGGGCCGCCATCCCGCCCAGCAGCGGCTCGCCTTCGAGGAGCTGCTGGCCCACCAGGTGAGCCTGCGCCAGCTGCGCGCGGTGGTGCGCGCCCGCCGGGCCCCGGTGCTGGGCGGCGACGGCGCCCTGCGCCGGCGCTTCCTGGAGGGCCTGCCCTTCACCCTCACCGGGGCCCAGGCCCGGGTCAACGGGGAGATCGCCGCCGACCTGGGGCAGCCCCACCCCATGCTGCGGCTGGTGCAGGGGGACGTGGGCTCGGGCAAGACGGTGGTGGCCGCCGCCGCCGTGCTCGCCGCGGTGGAGGGTGGGCGGCAGGCGGCGGTGATGGCCCCCACCGAGCTTCTGGCGGAGCAGCACTTCCGCAACTTCAGCGCCTGGCTGGAGCCCCTCGGCGTCGCCTGCGCCTGGCTCTCCGGGCGGCTCAAGGGCAAGGCGCGGGAGGCGGTGATCGCCGCCATGGCCGACGGCACGGCCCGGGTGGTGGTGGGCACCCACGCCCTGTTCCAGGCCGAGGTGCGCTTCGCCGACCTCGGGCTGGTGGTGGTGGACGAGCAGCACCGCTTCGGCGTCCACCAGCGCCTGGCCCTGCACGAGAAGGGCAAGCGCGGGCGCCTCAGTCCCCACCAGCTCATCATGACCGCCACGCCCATTCCCCGCACCCTGGCCCAGACCGCCTACGCCGATCTCGATGTCTCGGTAATCGACGAGCTGCCCCCGGGGCGCACCCCGGTGACCACCGTGGTGGTGCCCGACACCCGCCGCGAGGAGGTGATGGAGCGGGTGCGGGCGGTGTGCCGGGAGGGGCGCCAGGCCTACTGGGTCTGCACCCTGATCGAGGAGTCCGAGGCGCTCCAGTGCCAGGCCGCCGAGGAGACCCACCGCCAGCTCGTGGAGTCCTTCCCCGACCTGCGGGTGGGGCTGGTGCACGGGCGCATGAAGCCGGCGGAGAAGGAGGCGGCCATGGCCGCCTTCCAGGCGGGCGGGACCCAGCTGCTGGTGGCCACCACCGTCATCGAGGTGGGGGTGGACGTGCCCAACGCCACGCTGATGATCATCGAAAACGCCGAGCGACTGGGGCTGGCCCAGCTGCACCAGCTGCGCGGCCGGGTGGGGCGCGGCGCGGCGGCCAGCCACTGCGTGCTCATGTACCACGCCCCGCTGACCGGGACCGCCCGGGAGCGGCTGCAGGTGCTGCGCGACTCCGGCGACGGCTTCCTCATCGCGCGCAAGGATCTCGAAATCCGCGGCCCCGGCGAGCTGCTCGGGACCCGCCAGACGGGCATGCTCAACTTCCGCATCGCCGACGTGCTGCGCGACCGTCCGCTGCTCGACCGGGTGGCGCGGGCCGCCGGGGATCTGCTCGCGCGCCACCCCGACCGGGCCGCGCCCCTGGTGCGCCGCTGGCTCGGCGACGGCACCCGCTACGGCGGCGTGTGAGCCCTTGCCTTTCCGGTCCCGGCCCGGCATAACCTATGCCACCAGGGGCCCGTGCATCCGGGCCGATACCATTACAAGAGCAACAGCGCGCTCCGACGCGAGACCCCGATGGAGGAAACCCCCATGCACCATAAAAGTGTCCTGATGCCCCTGCTCGGCCTGCTGGCCCTGCTCGCAGCACCCTGCGCAATGGCCAGCGACCTGGCCAAGGAGCAGCGCTGGGCCGACCAGATCGTCGACGCCCTCATCGACGGCGAGGCGATCCGGCTGGAGGCGGGCGCCACCCCCTTCCTCGGCATCCTCACCGAGGCCGACGGCGCCTCCCGCGCCGCCATCGTGCTGCACGGCATCGGCGCCCACCCCGACTGGCCCCAGGTGGTGCAGCCGCTGCGCGCCCGGCTCCCCGAGCACGGCTGGACCACCCTCTCCCTGCAACTGCCCATCCTCGGCAACGAGGCCGCCGGCGAGGACTACCTGCCGCTGATGGACGAGGTGGCCCCGCGCCTGGACGCCGGCATCGCCTACCTGAAGGAGCGGGGCTACGGGACGGTCGTGGTGGTGGCCCACAGCATGGGCGCGGCCATGGCCAGCGACTACCTGGCCGGCGGCGATCGCGGCGTGGCCGCCTTCGTGGGCATTGGCATGGGCGCCGGCGCGACCCGCCCCGGGCGCACCGACAACGCCCGCTCGCTGGCGCGGATCACCCTGCCGGTGCTCGACCTCTACGGCAGCGCCGACCTTGAGGACGTGGTGGGCAGCGCGGGCCTGCGCGCCGCCGCCGCGGCGCAGGCGGGCAACGATGCCTACACCCGGCAGCAGGTGGACGGCGCCAACCACTTCTTCGACGGCCGGGACGACGCCCTGCTGGCGGCGGTGAGCGGCTGGCTGGAGGCGAACGCCGGTCCGTGACGAGTCGGGACCGGCGCGAACCCGGGTCCGTCCATGGATCCCGACCGCATCCAGTCGCTCTTCGAGCGCATCGATCCGCCGCTGTGGCTGGTCACCGCGCAGGCCGGCGGGCGCCGCGGCGGCCTCGTCGCCAGCTTCGTGGTCCGGGCCTCCATCATCCCCGGGCTGCCCCGGGTCGTGATCGCGCTGGCCCGTCACCACCACACCGCCGGCCTGGTGCAGGCATCCGGCGCCTTCGCCCTGCACCTCCTCGCCGCGGACCAGTTCGACCGCGCCTGGCGCTTCGGCACCCGCACCGGCCGCGACATCGACAAGCTCGCCGGGCTCACCCATGGCCTGTCCCCCGTCACCGGCTCCCCCCTGCTGGAGAACACTCCCGGCTGGCTCGACTGCCGGGTGGAGGCGCGGTTCGACTCCGGTGACCGGGACCTCTGCCTGGCGGAGGTGGTGGATGGCGGGCTGGAGAGCGGCGCGGAGCTGCTGACCGCCGGCAGCGGTAACTGGTTGTTTGGGCAATGAATCGCGGCGGATAAATGCCTTGCCAGGGGATTGATTGTCGACTAGAAGAACAATAGCAGGCTGTTTGTGTGGTCATCATGTCCACGGACAGGTAAACAGACGCTGACAGGGTCACCAGCGCGTGAGAGGCCGTCGCCTGCAGCCAGGATGTTGGCGAAGAATCCTTGACGGGCTCTGGCCTGGACGGCACCGGTCACCGGTACGGCTCAGGCTCGATGGAGGGGGGTACCATGCGACATCACGCCTTGTCGGCCGTCTGCTGCATCGGCCTGTTCTGCCCTGCCGCCGCCCTGGCGGATTTCGAGAGTCCCTCGGCGGGCCCCGAGCCGGAGGCCGGGTTGCCGGAGATGCGTCCCTGGGACGCATCCATCCGGCTGTTCGTCGGCCACAACGACAACGTGCCGCTGGCGCCCGATGCCACCTTCTTCTCGGGTGAGCGCGAGAGCGCCTTTGGCGGGATCTCCCTCGATGCCACCTACCGCCTGGTGCAGTCCGCCGACTGGACCGCGGGTGTCGCGCTGACGCTGGACCGGCTCGCCTACAGCGAGACCGGAACGCCGAACCCGGCCTACGATCCGCCGGAGCAGTACGACCTGATCGCCCTGAACCCCAGCCTGTTCGCCCTGCGCCATTTCCGGCTGGCCAACGGCATGCCCGCCCAGGTCGGCATCTCCTACGGCTTCCGCCGCGAATGGCTGCCGGTGCACGCCGGTGGTCTCAAGAGCCATGACCTCAAGCTCAAGGCCGCGGTGAACCCGCGCCCGGATCTGACCATCGGTGCCAGCTACACCTATGGCCGGGACGACTTCGAGGTGGAGTTTCCCGACCCGACCCTGGATGACCGCGACGCCACCCGCCACGCCTTCGGGCTGTCGGCGACCTACTACTGGGACGATCGGCTGCGGTCGGTGAGCGTCTCCTATACCCGCGCGGTCAACAATGCCGACGGCAGCAACTTCGAGTACGACGCCAACATCTTCACCGGCCGCTTCGAGAGCCACCTGTACGGACCGCTGTGGCTGGGGCTCGAGGTGAGCCGGGACAACCGGGACTACGACGGCTTCGTCGGCTTCATCGCGCCACCCGGGCGCACCGACCAGGACATCACCCGCTACGGCGCCGAGCTGCTGTGGCAGATCGACCGCAGCTGGACGGCCGACGCCTACTACACCAAGAGCCGCTACGACGCCAGCCAGCCGGAGTTCAAGGCCGACCGCGCCGAGTTCGGAATCGGCATCACCTACCGGTTCTGAACCCGGCTTCCCGGAGGGGGAGATCATGTTCGGGCAGATCAGCAGGCAGGTGGCGCGGATTGCCGGGGGCGTGCTGGTCCTCGGCCTGGCCGCGGCCCTGGCCGGCTGCGCGACCCTGGACGAGGGCGCGGCGGCGCAGGCCCTCACGCCCTACCAGGCGGGGCAGAACATCGCCGTCGCCCGGGAGGCGGCCGAGCGCGCGGAAAATGCAGGGCGGCTGGTGGAGAGTCGGGGCGACTGCCCGGCGGCCGCGGAGGAGAACCTGGCCGGCCGGGTGAGCGAGCAGCGGGGATACGCGCAGGAGCATGCGCGGCAGGCCGAGGAGGCCTACGCGTCGCTGCAGTACGCCCTCAATGCGCTGGGCGAGATGGAAGCCGTTGCGGAACGGCTGCGGGAGGCCACCAACCGGCTGCTGTCCGCCCGGGCCGAGCTCACGGAGCTGATGAACAAGGCCTGGGATGAGCAGGGCAACCTGGCGCGGTTCACCCGCTACATCGACGCGGCCAAGGAGGTGGCCGACGAGGTGGGGCAGAGCGTCGAGGACATCGCCGACATCATGGGCGAGCTGCGTGCGGCCTATCCCGCCTTCTCCCGCTACGACGACACCTATTCCGCGGCGGAGATGGGCGACATCGTCGCGGCGTGGCAGGCGGAGGCGCGGCGGGTCCCGGTGCAGGTGGCCGACGGCCGCCGGGCCATGGAGGAGGCCAAGAGCGCCGTCTTCGATCGGGAGATGCGGGGCATTCCCATCAACTTCACCGGTTACAGTGATGCCATGGACCGGGCCCGTGCGGCCGTGTTCGGCCTGGGCCGCGAATCCGGCGGTTTCCTGACCGGAATGAACTTCACCGGCCTGACCCGGGAAGGCGATCCCTCGGCCGGCTGGCTGCGGTCGATGATTGAGACGGCCCGGGCCGGGATCTCGGAGAGTGCCTCGAGCCTGGCCTCCAACACCCGCAGCGCCCAGGACGCCGCCTACGAGGCGCAGCAGCTGGCCCTGTCCGCCCTGCGGGCCTGTGGCGAGGCGGTGCCCGAATTCCCCCGGCGGCCCGGTTGGGGCGACACCTTCTGGGACATCTCGTCGCCCTGACGGCGGGGGTGGAGGCGGCAGTGAAACTTGTGCAGACGGAGGAGCGGATGATGCGGACTCAAGGCCGATTCGATGCGACACGCCCGGCGGAACCCGGCCCGGCCATGCTGCGGCTGCCGGCCGTTCTTTTCCCGGCCCTGGTGGCGGCGGTCGTGGCCATGGGCGGCTGCGCCGCCATGGAGAAGGACGAGGGGGAAAGCGCGCCCATGACCCGCGCCGACACCCCGGCAATGCCGACCGCCGAGGAGCGGCAGGACGATGCGCGGACCCCGCTGCCTCCGCCCCGCATCGGTGCGGCCACCATCGAGGCCGCCGATCGGGGCATTCCCCGGTTCCCGCGCCGGCCGGACTGGAACAGTACCTTCTGGGATATCTCCTCGCCCTGAGCCATGAGCGGGGCGGGGTACGGCCGGGGGCCACGTTCCCGGCGCTGAGAGGGGCATGTCAGCGGCCACGGCCCGGCGTGGCGCCCGCTACGCCCCGCGCTCAAGGTCCTCGCGTTTCTGCCGGTACTCCTCCCGATCGATCTCGCCCCGGGCGTAACGCTCCTCGAGGATCTCGAGCGCGGTGCGGCCGGCGGCCGGCGGGCCGCCGCGATTGCCCGTGACGAGCCATTTCACCAGCACGACGATGCCCGCGAACAGCAGGATCCAGACCAGGATCATGAGCGGACCGCCGAAACCCCAGCCGAACCCGCCCATGCCGTTGTAACCGCCCATCCGCGCACCTCCATGAACCAGTCCATCCTGTCTATATCCCTGTGACAACCCGGTGACCCGGTTCGTTCACCCGCGGCGATCGCGCCCGGTGCTCCTTGCGCAGGCCGGGGCGAGGGTCTAGCTTGGGATCAGGGGCGGGCCGCAGGCGCCCGCCGCAGCTGCCGGCAGGAATCCTTCCATGTGCAACCTCAGACTGATTTCAGCGATCCTGGTGCTGGCCGCCGTTCTGGCCCTGGGCGCCTGTGCCGTGGTGGAGCCGGAGCGGAGCCATCGCTACCGCAACTGGGACGGGATGTACCTCGACTACGACCCCAGGCTGGATCTCTACTGGGTGGTGGGGTATCCCGGTCTCTACTGGTGGGACGACTACTACTACCGGGAGCATCGCGGCCTGTGGGAGCGCAGCAAGCGCCATGTGGGCCCCTGGCATCGTCCGGACCGGCTGCCGCCCTGGCTGCAGCGGCGGCATGACGACGAGCGTCACCGGCTGGAGCGGGAGCGTTATCCCGATTGGTGGCGGGATCGCAACCGCGACTACGACCGGGACCGGGACCGCGACTACGACCGGGACCGGGACTATGACCGGGAGCGGGACTATGACCGGGAGCGGGATGGGAGCGGGGATCGGGAGTCGGGCCGCACCCGGGACGGCGACCGTGCCGGTGATCGTGACCGCCGGCCCGGGGAGCGTGCGCGGGATCCGCACCCTGCTCCGGATGCCGATCGCGATCGTGCCCGGGAACCGGAGCGCCGGCAGGACCGGGATCGCGATGAGGAGGACGAGACCGATCGCGATTTTGAAGGCTACCGCGACCGTATCGAGCGGAGCGAGCACGCACCGCCCTCCGGCGACGATGAGTGGCGTTATCCCGCTCGGCAGTGAACAGGGAGGTGGATGATGAAACCGCGTCTGTTTCCGGCTTTGTTGGCCTGGCTGCTGCTGGCGACGGGATGCAGCACGGTCGCGACCCTGCAGCCCCTCGGCGAGGATCCCGTTGCATTGCCCGAAGAGGCGTGGGCGGGAACCTGGATTCACAAGGATGGCGCGGTGACCATCCGGGTGGTGAATCCGGCGCAGGGGCTGCTCGAGGTGGGCTGGGTGGAGGAGTCCGGGGGGCGTCTCGCGATGGAGTCCTACACCGTGCAGCTGCGGCGCTCCGCCGGCTGGACGTTCGGCAACCTGGAGGCGGAGGGCGAGCCTGGGCGCTACCTCTGGGCCCGGGTGGAGAAGGAGGGCAACCAGGTCATCGTCTGGCGCCCCGATCCCGGGAAGTTCAAACGGCTGGTGGAGGAGGGCCGCCTTCCGGGCAGTGTGACCGAGGATGACGACGTGGTGCTGCAGCCGCTCAGCGCGGAGCAGATGGAACTGCTGACCTCGGAGCGCGAAGGCGTTCTGCTGGAGTGGGACGACCCGGTGGTCTTCACCCGCCTGGTCCCGTAGGGAGGGTTGGTCCCGCGCGGTCCGCCCCGCGGTCCTTGCCTGGCGCGCATCCAGCGCCCGTCTTTGCTCAACCACAGGAACGACATGGATAGGTCATGGCAACCTGCCGACCCAGGGAGCGGGACACGCATCCGCGGCGGGCTATTCCACGGCCCCGCCGGCATCAGACCCCTTCCACAGTCCGTTTCCACCGCCGCCGCGGGCATCCCCGTGCGCGCGCCGTCACGGCCCGTGCCGGTTATGGCCGGCTCCAATCAGATCGCGGCACTCCGGGCCGCGGACGGGAAGTCGCCGGACCCGGCCGAATCCCCGTCGCGCCATGGCGAGGCGGTGGAGCTATGGTGGGGAACAGGCGCGGCATTCCCGGCGGTTCCCGTGTGTGGGAGCCGTGCCCCGGTGTTCGGAGCGGCCATGCCCGGCGCGGGTGCCGTAAACACAACCGGGATGCCTCCCAGCCGGTGAAGGGCTATCCTTCATGGGGTTTCCGCCCGGCCGCCCCGGTTCGTACCCGGCGCCGCACACACAATGGATGGGCATGGACAGCACGCAGCATTTCCGGCAGATCATAGACGCGGTCGATTCACCGGTGTTCGTCATCCAGGTCGGGGACAGCGGCCGCTTCACCTACCTGGATGTGAATGAAGCCGTGGCCCATGCCACCGGACTTCGGCGCGAGGATTTTCTCGGGCGGGCGCCGGAGGAGCTGCCTGCGCACTCGGGGTTGCAGGCTGCCGCCTTCCGCGCCAACTACGAGCGCTGCCTCGAGGCCGGCGAAACCGTGCGCTACCGGGAACGCCTGGTGGTGAACGGGGAGGAGGGGTGGTGGCTGACCCGACTCACGCCCGTGCGGGACGAGACGGGACGCATTACCCGGATCATCGGCTCCAGCATCAACGCCACCGACCGGCAGCGCATCGAGGACCGGTTCCGGCTGATTACCGAGACCATCGACGACGTGTTCTGGATCGGCACGCCGGGACTCGGGCAGGTGCTCTACGTGAATCCGGCCTACGAGCAGGTGTTCGGGCGCAGCTGTGATGGCCTGTACGCCAGCCCGCACTCGTTTCTGGAGGCCATTCATCCCGATGATCGCGAAGCGATCCGGAAGCGGGTGTCCGCTTTTCCTCCGTTGCAGTGGGAAAGCGAGTATCGCATCGTGCGGCCGGACGGCGCCGTGCGCTGGGTTCGCGACCGTGGCTTCCCGGTGCCCGAGCGCGAGGGCGGCAGCGGACTCATCGCCGGTCTCACCACCGATATCACGCTGCAGAAGCAGGCCGAGCGGGCGCTGGAGGAGAGCGAGGAGAAGTTCCGCCGCATCAGCCAGTCGGCGCTGGATGCCATCCTGATGATCGACGACCGGGGCAGGCTGACCTACTGGAATCCCGCCGCCCAGCGGATCTTCGGCTACGCGGAGCACGAGGTGCTGGGAAGGAACCTGCACCGGATGCTGGCGCCGGAGCGCTATCATGAGACCCACAGGGAAGCCTTCGCCGCCTTCACCGCCCATGGCACCGGTGCGGCCATCGGGAAGACCCTGGAGCTGGAGGCGCTGCGCAAGGACGGAACCGAGTTTCCCATGGAGCTTTCCGTCTCCTCGCTGCAGGTGGACGGGCGCTGGCACGCCGTCGGGGTGTTGCGTGACATCACCGGACGCAGGCGGGCGGAGGAGACGCTGCGACGCACCAACCGGGCGCTGCGCACCCTGAGCGCCTGCAACGAGGCGCTGGTGCGGGCCCGGGACGAGGACGGGCTCCGCCGGGAGATCTGCCGGACCCTGGTGGAGACCGGCGGCTACCGACTGGCCTGGATCGGCGAGGCGGAAACGGGTGGCGAGCAACGGATTGTGCCCGTGGCGTCGGCGGGGACGGACGGGGATCGCAGCTACCTGGACGGGATTGCCATTCACTGGGGCGAGGGCCTGCTCGGGGCCGGACCCTCGGGCACGGCCATCCGCAGCGGCCGGACCCAGGTGGTGCGCGATACGGCGACCGACCCCTGTTTCGCCCCCTGGCGCGGGATGGCGCTGGCGCACGGCTTCCATGCCTCCCTGGTGGTCCCCCTGCTGGATCAGGGTCGTGCCTACGGGGTGCTGAATGTCTACGCCGCGGACGCGGAGGCTTTCGATGCCCAGGAAATCGGGCTGATGGAGGAACTGGCCGGAGACATCACCTTCGGCCTGCGCTCGCTGCGCATCGCCCGGGAGCGGGACGCCGCCAATGCCGCCCTGCAGAAGGTGCTGCTGCAGACCATCGAGGCGGTGGCCCTCACGGTGGAGAAGCGCGACCCCTACACCGCCGGCCATCAGCAGCGGGTGGCGGCGCTTGCCGTCGCCATCGCGGAGGAAATGGGGCTGGACGGGCAGCGTATCGAGGGCATCCGCATCGGCGGCCTGATTCACGACATCGGCAAGATCACCGTGCCGGCCGAATACCTGGCCCGGCCCGGGGCACTATCGGAGGCCGAATTCCTGGTAATCCGGGCGCATCCGGAGGTCGGCTACGAAATCATGAAGGGGGTGGAGTCGCCCTGGCCCCTGTCGCTGATGATCCTGCAGCATCATGAGCGACTCGACGGCAGCGGCTATCCGCAGGGCCTGGAGGGCGACGGGATCCTGCTCGAGGCCCGCATCCTCGCCGTGGCAGACGTGGTGGAGGCCATGGCCAGCCACCGCCCCTATCGTCCCGCCCTGGGGCTGGAGCCGGCGTTGAAAGAGATCCAGGCCGGCCGGGGCATCCGCTTCGACACCCGGGTGGTCGATGCCTGCATCCGGTTGTTCCGGGAGCGGGATTACCGCCTCGATTGAGTTTTCCGCACCGGCATGGTTTCCGGTGGGGCGCGACGGGATCGCGTCACGCCGGAACGATCCCGCCACTGGTTCATCACACCGCGCCGTCCGCCAGCTCGGCGGTCCACAGCCGGGCCTGGTTGCGGCCCAGGAGCTTGGCCTGGTACAGCGCCTGGTCGGCGCGATGGACGGCCTCCTCGATGGAGCTGCCGGCCGTCACCTCGAACAGGCCGAAGGACGCGGTGACCTGCAGCCTTTCATCCCCATCGATGACGATTTCGTGTTGCTCGATGCCGTTGCGCAGGCGCTCGATCATGGTCAGGGCCTCGGCTGCGCCCGTGTGGGACAGGCTCAGCAGGAACTCCTCGCCGCCATAGCGGTACAGGCGATCATAGGGCCGGATGTTGTCGAGCAGGAAGCGGGCGACACCGGCCAGGACCCGGTCCCCGACGACGTGGCCATGGGCGTCGTTGAGGGTCTTGAAATGGTCGAGGTCCATCATCGAGATGGTGAGTTGCTGACTTCCGCGCTTGACCAGCTCCAGCTGCTCGCGCAGGTAGGTGAGCATGCCGACACGGGTGTTGGCGCCGGTGAGGCTGTCGCGGTTGTAGTAGGTTGTCTCGAGCTCGCGCTTCAGCGTCTGGACTTCCAGCCGCAGGCGCTGCAGGGAGTTGGAGAAGTGGTCATAGTCATCGGCTTGCGCGCTGCCCGACTCCTGGGCGGCCACCAGCACCCGGGCCGCGAGCTGGTGCATGCGCTGATGCTCCTTTTCGATGGACTCGAAGGCCGGGTGGTCGCGCAACGCCGGGTGTGAGTGCTGATAGAGCCACTGCCCGAACAGGCATTCGCGGTAGGCATTCTCGTGGAGATCCCGCTGGTCGAAGGGCAGTCGGCAGAGCATCTGGCGGTTGAGGGAGCTGAACCACTCCTCGTGATTCCTGATGGCCATGTCCAGTTGCTGGATGATGGCGCGGAATTCATCCTGGCTGATCCGGAACATTCTGGTTTCTCGTTCTTATATTGCTGACAGTCCACTTTAACTCTAGTACATCCCGGCGGAGGCCCGGGCCCGGGTCGGGCGCCCCGGGCTGACAGGGTCCGGGGGCGTCCGGAGGCGGCGAATATACTCCTGCAGAACTTGCTGCTAGACTCCGCGGTTCTTTTTGCCCGCTACCGGACCGTCGGCGGCATGGCATCAAAACCATAAACATATCAAATACATATATAAACAGAAAGAATTGTAACCGAGGGGATTCGTGATGCAGGAGAAACGTCTTTTTCCGGTGGCGGCCACGCTCGCCGCCGTCCTCGCGGCGCCGACCCAGGCGCTGGCCACCAACGGCATGAACATGGAGGCCTACGGCGCCCGCGCCGGCGGCATGGGCGGCGCCGCATACGCCTACGATGCCGGCAACTCGGCGGTGATGAACAACCCCGCCACCCTCTCGCTCCCGGGCGGCGATCTGGATCGATTGGGCCTCGGCCTCACCGTGCTCGGCCCCGACGTCGCATCCCGCTACGATGCGGCGGGGGCGCGTTCCGAGTCGGACGGCACCGCCTACTACATGCCCTCCGTCTCCTACATGCGCAAGCGGGGCGGCATCACCTACGGCGCCGCGGTACTGGCCCAGGGCGGCATGGGGACGGAGTACGGCCGCGCGGACGATCCTGCGGACCTCTTCTACGGCGGCCTGTCCATGATGAACAATCCGACCCAGCTGAGCGGCCAGGAGATTCGCAGCGAGGTGGGCGTTGGCCGGCTGATGCTCCCGGTAGCCGTGGAGGTGGGCGAGCGGCTGGGGCTCGCCGCCCAGCTCGACCTGGTCTGGGCGGGCATGGATCTGCAGATGGACCTCTCCGGCGCCCAGTTCGCCGACCTGGTCAATCCCATGAGCCACCAGCTCGGCGAGGCGAGCGGCACCATGGTGGACGGCTTCAACGCCATGATCGGCGGCGGCATGATCCAGGACGTGCACTGGGCGCGGTTCGACTTCTCCAACCACAGTCACTTCACCGGCGAGGCGGTGGGCATCGGTTACGGCGCCAAGCTGGGGCTGGTCTACCGGGTGAACGACAGCCTGACCGTGGGCGCCAGCTACCACAGCAAGACCCGCATCAGCGATCTGGAGGCGGGTGACGCCACGCTCAGCTTCCGCGCCGATTTCGACACCGGGGGCGGCACCGCGACCCAGACCATCCCGGTGAGCGGCGAGGTGACGGTGAAGGACTTCCAGTGGCCGGAAACCTACGGCCTCGGCGCCGCCTGGCGGGTGAACGGGCGCCTGATGCTGGCGGCCGACGTGACCCGTATCAACTGGTCCGGCGCCATGAGCGATTTCCGCATGGTCTTCACCGCGGACGACACCCCCGCCAACGGGGATTTCGCCGGCACCCGCCTCGACAGCACCCTCTACCAGGACTGGGACGACCAGTACGTGTTCGCTTTCGGCGGCCAGTACCGGGTCACGCCGGCGCTGACGGTGCGGCTGGGCATGAACGTGGCCACCAACCCGATTCCCGGCGCCTACCTGAATCCCCTCTTCCCGGCCATCGTGGAGCGTCACTACACGGCGGGGTTCGGCTATGCGTTCAATGACCACAGCCAGCTCGGCATGGCCGTGGCCTATGCGCCCGAGGTCACCCAGACCAACGACGCCGGCGTGGCCAGTGATCATGGGCAGCTCACCTGGCGGGTCAACTACGTGCACCGGTTCTGAGGCCGGGTTCGCCATTGCGATAAGTCATGGGCTGCCCGGCGCATCTTCCGTATACAGGCGGGATGCGCCGGCCCACCCGCGGATCACGACCGCCCGCTTCGAGGGATGACCCCGAATGAGAATGCTGTCCCCTCTTCTTCTCGCCCTGTCCCTCGCGGCACCCGTTGCGGCGGCCGAACCACTGGTGTCACTGCACTGCACCCTGGTCTCCGTGGCGGGGGAGGGGGAGGGCATCGCGGCCGAGGTCTGGGCCCGGGACGACGCGGTGCGCAGCGAGGTGACCACCGACACCCGCAAGGTGGTCTCCATCCAGCGGGGCAGCGTGCTGTTCACCTGGGCGGTGGGCGAGGCGACCGGCGCGCGGCGCCTGCTGGGCGGCGGCCTGGCCGGCCGGGGGCTCATCCGGCAGATCGCCGAAGTCCGGGAGCGGGGCGAACACGGCGGGACGGCGACGGTGGAGGGGGTCGATTATGATGTCTATATCCTCGATCGCTTCCCGGGCGAGAAATCCCTCGTCTACCTCTCCCGGGAGACCTCCCTGCCCGGCATGTGGGTGAACGTGCAGGAGCAGGGCGGCGAGCGGAGCGAGGTTCGCATGTACTTCCGGGATGCGGCCTCCAGCGACCGTCCCTGCAACGCGGCCAACGTGGAGCTGGAGGATGCGCTGTTCCGGATTCCCGCCGGGATCCGGTTCCAGATGGACGAGTAGGGCCGCGGGCTAATCCCGGGGCGGCGCCTTGTCAGTTCCCGGCTCCATCCCGTATCCTCTCCTCCTTCCCGGTACGGCGGCTGTTGCCATCGCCGGTTCGTGTCTCCTGCAGTGATGCGGCGCTTCCCTTGCCCCACGACATCCGACATCTCATCCACGCCCGCGAACCGAACTGGCGGCCGCGCTACCAGTATCCCCGCGACGCCATTCCGGCGCTCATGCGCGGCTGGCTGCTGGATCCCGGCTCCCTGACCCGGCGGCTGCAGTGCGCCTGTCACGGGCGCTTCTCGGTGCGGGTGCTGGCCCAGGGCCGGGGGCGGCCCCACTGGGGGGAGATGCGCGCGCTGGGGCTGCGTGATCGGGGCCGGGCGGTGATCCGCGAGGTGCTGCTCTGCTGCGACGGGGAGCCCTGGGTCTACGCCCGCAGCGTGATCCCCGCCACCACCCTGCGCGGCCGGGAGCGGCGGCTGGACCACCTGGGCAACCGTTCCCTCGGCGCCTGGCTGTTCGCCCAGCCGAGCCTGCGCCGGACCCTGTTCGAACTGGTGCGCATCCAGCCCGGCGACGGGGGCTACCACGCCGCCACGGGGAGCGATTCGGGCCCGCCCATCTGGGGCCGGCGCTCGGTCTTCTCGGTCCATGGGCGTCCGCTGCTGGTGAGCGAGGTGTTCCTGCCGACATTGCCCACGGGCGGCGAAGCGGGCCGGTTTCGGCTACAATCCGCCCGGAACCGCCGGCGCCTGACGGACCGCCCGGCCCCTGTCCTGCGCTGAGACAGACTGCATTACGTTCCGAACATGACCGGCCTCACCCTCCACAACACCGGCGAACGCCTGACCGAGTACGCCCTGTTGATGCGGCTGCACCGCCCCATCGGCATCCTGCTGCTGGCCTGGCCCATGTACTGGGCGCTCTGGATCGCCGGCGCCGGCGCCCCCGATCTGCGGGTGCTGCTGGTGTTCACGGTGGGGGCGGTGGTGATGCGCTCCGCCGGCTGCGTCATCAACGACTACGCCGACCGCGACTTCGACCCGCACGTCCGGCGCACCACCGCCCGGCCCATCGCCACCGGCAAGGTCTCGCCGGGCGAGGCGCTGTGGGTGTTCGGTGCGTTGGTGGTGCTGGCCTTCGCCCTGGTGCTGCTGCTCAACCCCCTCACCATCGCGCTGGCCTTCGTGGCGGTGGGGCTGGCGGCGGGCTATCCGTTCCTCAAACGCTACACCAGCCTGCCCCAGGTGGGGCTGGGCACGGCGTTCGGCTGGGCCGTCCCCATGGCCTTCGCCGCCCAGACCGGCGCGGTGCCGCCCATCGCCTGGCTCGTGTTCCTGGCGGCGGTCATCTGGGCGGTGGTCTACGACACCATGTACGCCATGGTGGACCGGGAGGACGACCTCAAGATCGGGGTGAAGTCCACCGCCATCCTCTTCGGCCGCGCCGACCGCGCCATCATCGGCCTGCTGCAGGCGCTGATGCTGGTGAACCTGGTGCTGGTGGGGCGGCAGGCGGAGCTGGGGCTGTTCTACTACCTGGGGCTGGCGGTCGCCGCCGGGCTCTCCCTCTACCAGCAGTGGCTCATCCGCGACCGCGACCCGGCGCGCTGCTTCACCGCCTTCCTCAACAACAACTGGTACGGCCTGGCGGTGTTCGCCGGGCTGGTGCTGGATTATTTGTAGTTTTCAGTAGCCAGTAGCCAGTAGCCAGTTGCGGGCTACTGGCTACTGGGAACTATATATCCCTTCCTATGGCCCGGGCGATGGCGCCCAGCTCGCCCATGAGGGTCTTGAGCTCGTCGGGGGTGAGGGCCTGGTCGGCGTCGCACCAGGCGTCGCAGGGGGTGGGGTGCATCTCCACCAGCAGGCCGTCGGCGCCGGCGGCCACGGCCGCCTTGGAGAGCGCCGGCACCAGCCAGGCCTTGCCGCCCGCGTGGCTCGGGTCGACGATCACCGGCAGGTGGGTCTCCTTCTTCAGGAAGGGGATGGCGGTGACGTCGAGCATGTTGCGGTAGGCGGTCTCGAAAGTGCGCACGCCGCGCTCGCAGAAGATGATGTTGTGGTTGCCGCCGGCGGCGATGTACTCCGCCGACATCAGCCACTCGGAGATGGTGGAGGCGAAGCCGCGCTTGAGGATGACGGGCACGTTGATGCGCCCCACCTCCTTCAGCAGGTCGAAATTCTGCATGTTGCGGGTGCCGATCTGGATGACCTCCACCCCCAGCTCCAGGAACTTGTCCAGGGTGCGCACGTCCATCAGCTCGGTCACCACCGGCAGCTGCTGGGTGTCGGCGGACTCGCGCAGCAGCTCCAGCCCGCGCTCGCCGTGACCCTGGAAGCTGTAGGGGCTGGTGCGGGGCTTGTAGGCGCCGCCGCGCATCAGCCGGCAGCCGGACTCGCGCACCATGCGGGCGGCGGTGTTCATCTGCTCGCTGGTCTCCACCGAGCAGGGGCCGGCAATCACCTGCACCGTCCGGCCGCCGACGGGGATGCCCTTCACGTCGATGACCGTGTCGTCGGGATGGTGGTCCCGGGCGACGATCTTGTAGGGCTTGAGCACGGGGATGACATCCTCCACCCCCCCCATGGCACGCAGCTTCTCCTTGTGGATGTGGCGGTCGTCGCCCACCACGCCGATGATGGTGCGCTCCACGCCCACGGAGACATGGCACTCGAGCCCCAGCTCGCGGATCTTGTCGATGACCGCCTGCCGTTCCTGCTCGGCGGCCGAGGTCTTCATGATGATGATCATGGTGGAATCCTGTCTGCTCACCCCTGGCAGCGGGAGCCCGCTGCCGCGAAACGGGAATTCTATCAGGAATCGGGCGCCGGGTTTCATCACGGCAAGCGGGGGATTGGCTTCTCCCGCACCGGAATGCCCGGTGTTCCGCTGCCGTGCCCCGAGGTTGAATGTTACAATGTAACAATCAAGCTTCCCGGAGACGTTCCATGACCGATGACGGCAAGCCCGGCCTCTTCCCGGCGGGGGGGCACGACCACCATGCCTGCGTCGAGGCGGCCCTCGCCTCCGCCGAGCTGCTGTGCCGGGAGCGCGGCCTGCGGCTCACGCCCCTGCGCCGGCGGGTGCTGGAGCTGGTCTGGCGCAGCCACCGGCCGGTGGGCGCCTACGCGGTGCTGGAGGAGCTCCGCCGCGACGGCCGCTCCGCCGCCCCGCCCACGGTCTACCGGGCGCTCGATTTCCTGGTGCAGGAACGGCTGGTGCACCGGCTGCCCTCCCTGAACGCCTATATCGGCTGCAACGAGCCCGGCGCGCCCCACTGCGGCCAGTTCCTCATCTGCCGTCACTGCGGACGGGTGGCGGAGCTGCACGATCACGCCCTGGACCGTCGCATCAGCGCCTCCGCCGCCGATACCCGCTTCCGGGTGGAGCAGGCGCTGGTGGAGGTGCAGGGGCTCTGTCCCCGCTGCCAGGCGGCGGAGGGGGAGGGCGAATGAGCACCCCCCTGCTGGAGGCGCGGGAGGTGGTGCTCGGCTTCGCCGGCCGGCGCGTGCTCGACCGGGTGGCGCTGGTGGTGAACGAGGGGGAGATCGTCACCCTCATCGGTCCCAACGGCGCCGGCAAGTCCACCCTGGTGCGGGTGCTGCTGGGGCTCATCACGCCCGATGCCGGCCGCGTCACCCGCCGGCCCGGGCTGCGGGTGGGCTACATGCCCCAGCGTCTGGCGGTGGACCCGGTGCTGCCGCTCACGGTGCGCCGCTTCCTGCGCCTGGCGGGGCGCGGCATCGAAGCCGCCGCCCTGACCACGGCGCTGCGCGAGGTGGGGGCGGAGCACGTGATCGACACTCCGCTGCAGTCGGTCTCCGGGGGCGAGCTGCAGCGGGTGATGCTGGCCCGGGCGCTGCTGCGCAAACCGCAGCTGCTGGTGCTGGACGAGCCGGTGCAGGGGGTGGACGTGACCGGCCAGGCGGAGCTCTACCGGCTCATCGGCGAGCTGCGTGCGCGGCGGGGCTGCGGGGTACTGATGGTCTCCCATGACCTGCACCTGGTGATGGCGGCCACTGACCACGTGGTCTGCCTGAACACCCACGTCTGCTGCTCCGGCCACCCGGAGTCGGTCACCCGGCACCCCGAGTACCTGCGCCTGTTCGGGCCCCGGGAGGCGGCGGCGCTGGCGGTCTACACCCATCACCATGACCACGTCCACGACGTGGACGGACACGTGCACACGGTGGCGTGCCGGGACCGGGAGAGCGGCCATGGATGAGTTCCTGCTGCGGGCGCTGCTGGCGGGACTGGGCGTGGCGCTGGTGGCCGGCCCGCTGGGCGCCTTCGTCGTGTGGCGGCGCATGGCCTACTTCGGCGACACCCTGGCCCACTCGGCCCTGCTGGGGGTGGCGCTCGCCTACCTGCTCTCCATCGACCTCAACCTCGGGGTGCTGATCGCCTGCGTCGCGGTGGCCCTGGTCCTGCTGGCGCTGCAGCGCCAGCAGCGCCTGGCCAGCGACACCCTGCTCGGCATCCTCGCCCACACCGCCCTGTCCCTGGGGCTGGTGACGCTCGCCTTCCTGGAAACCCTGCGGGTGGACCTGATGGGATTCCTGTTCGGGGACATCCTGGCGGTGGGCTGGCGGGACGTGGCCCTCATCTGGGCCGGCGGGCTGGTGGTGCTGGGGGCGCTGGCGCTGCTGTGGCGGCCGCTGCTGGCCATCACCGTGCACGAGGAGCTGGCGCAGGTGGAGGGCGTGCCGGTGGTCCGCGTGCGCCTGGCCCTCACCCTGCTGCTGGCGGTGGTGGTGGCGCTGGCCATGAAGGTGGTGGGCATCCTGCTCATCACTTCGCTGCTCATCATCCCCGCCGCCGCCGCCCGGCGCTTCTCCCGCACGCCCGAGGCCATGGCCGCGCTCGCCGCGCTGGCCGGCGGCCTCGCTGTCACCGGCGGCCTGGCCGGCTCCCTGCGCTTCGACACCCCCGCCGGCCCCTCCGTGGTGGTGGCCGCCGCCCTCCTCTTCGCCCTCACCGGGCTCGTGCCCCGGGCCGGGCGCGGGTGACGATCAGGATCGAATAGACAGGATTTACAGGATTAACAGGATTGGGAAAGCTCAGGGTTTCCCATTGGCCGTCATGATTCCGGGTTTTTATTGCTTGGCTGTGGCCTCTTGGCACGAATAGGAGGGCGGCCTGGCCGGCGGAATTGCGCACCGGGCAATCCGCGCACACCTTCGGATGAGCGAGGCTTCCCTCGAATCCTGTTTATCCTGTGAATCCTGTCTATTCCAGGCTTCTCTGAATTTCGTCCGATCGATATCAAAGATGCTCGTCGAGGAACTCCCGCACCCAGTGCACGGGGCGGGCGCTGGCGAAGCGGGCCACCTCCTCGCCGTCCCGGAACAGCAGCACGGTCGGGAAGCCGCGCAGGCGGTAGTGGCCGGCCAGGCGCATGTTCTCGCCCTCGTCCACCTCCACCTTGGCCAGCCGGAAGCGGCCGTCGTACTCCGCCGCCAGCTTCTCCAGCACCGGGGTCAGGGCGGTGCAGGGCCCGCACCAGTCGGCCCAGAAGTCCACCAGCACCGGAGTCTGGCGGGAGGCCTCCAGGACGTTCGCCTTGAAGTCGTGCTCGTTGGCCGTGTAGATGTGGGGGCAGGGTGCGTTGGGATGATGCATGGCTTCACTCCTGGAGGCTCTGAAAGTACCTCCGGGAGAGAATCAGCACACTAGGAGCCTGTCGGACTTGAGGCTGATCTACTGCGCCGGCGGGACAGCGGCCCATCTGTCCCCGCTCTCCCACTCGGCTCGCTACGATCGCTCAAGTCCGCCAGGCTCCCGGGGTCTCCGTCCGTCGGGGGCCGGCGGATCATACGCAACGATTGGCGGTCGAGGCAAAGCCCCGGCGCCCGGCGGCGCGGCGCGGGAGGTTCAGACGCCGGCCGGACCGCCGACCCGGGGGTAGGGGTAGAGTTCATCCAGGGGGATGCTGCGGCCGGGGCTCTGCACCACGCGCACGTTGTCGCGCCGGAACTGGCGGGCATGGAGCAGGCCGCAGGCGTGGGCCAGTTCGTTGATGCCCCCGTTGACCGCCCGGGCGTAGTTCGCCACCCGGATGGCCTTCTCCTCCACCACCAGCCCCTTCTGCAGCCGCGGCGAGTGGCTGGTGACGCCGGTGGGGCAGGTGCCCAGGTGGCAGCGCATGGCCTGGATGCAGCCCAGGGCGAACATGAAGCCCCGGCCCGTCACCGCGAAGTCGGCCCCCACCGAGAGCGCCCAGGCCACCCGCGCCGTATCCACCAGCTTGCCCGAGGCGATGACCCGGATGCGCTCCCGCAGGCCGGCCTGGTGCAGGGCGTCCACCAGCATGGGCAGGGACTCGTTGAGGGGGAGCCCCATGTGGTCCATCAGCACCTGGGGCGCGGCCCCGGTCCCGGCGTCGCCGCCGTCGAGGGTGATGAAGTCGGGCGCATGGATCTCCCCGCGGCGCAGAATCGCCTCGCAGAGACCGAGGATGGCCGTGTCGCAGCCCAGCACCATCTTGATGCCCACCGGGCGCCCGGTGGCGTCCCGGATCCTGGCGATCATGTCCAGGAGGGTGTCGTCGTCGGTGATTTCCGGGTGGCGGTTGGGGCTGCAGCAGCTCTGCCCCACGGGGATGCCGCGCACCGCCGCCACTTCCGGGGTCACCTTCACCCCCGGCAGCACGCCGCCCCGGCCCGGCTTGGCGCCCTGGGCCAGCTTCAGCTCGAAGGCCTTCACGTGCTGCGCCACCTCGCGCAGGCGCCGGGGGTCCAGGCGTCCGTCGGCATCATGGACCCCGAACTTGGCGGTGCCGATCTGGAATATGAGGTCGCTGCCCCCCTCCCGGTGGTGGGGGGTCAGCCCGCCCTCTCCCGTATTCAGCCACACCTCCGCCGCGTGGGCGCCACGGGAGAGCGCCCGCACCGCCGGCGCGGAGAGCGCCCCGTAGCTCATGCCGGCGATGTTGAAGATGCTGCGGGCGGTGAACGGCTGTGCGGCGTCGGGGCCGATGACCAGCGACGGCGCCGGGATCCGTTCCTCCTCGAGGACGGGGTAGGGGGCGTTGCAGAAGAGCAGGGCGCCGGGTTTCTGGACATCGTAGGTGGAACCGAAGCCGATGGTGCCGCCCAGGTTCTTCGACATGCGGTAGACCCAGCCGCGGGTCGCGCGGTCGAAGGGCAGCTCTTCCCGCTCCAGGGTGAAGAAATACTGGCGCAGCGCCTCCCCGAGCCGCTCGAGCAGGTAGCGCAGGCGACCCACCACCGGATAGTTGCGGCGGATGGTGTGTTCGGTCTGGCGCACGTCCTGCAGGAACAGGATCAGGAACAGCGCCGCCCCGATGAGGCCCAGCGCCAGCAGGAACAGGAACAGGGCGCTGATCATGCACAGCAGGTTGCCGAAATCCATTGCTGCCGCCTCCCTCGATACCGGCTGTACGGGCGATCCCGGGCGGGGATTCCCTGCTCCCAAGTATCGGCCGTCTGCTGGCGGGTGTCAGGTGCCGGGCGCTAGTCCGCGCCTGCCGCACCATTCAGCCCGGCGGGGTGGGAAGGTCGGAACGCGGACCATGTCGTCGTGGCCATGGGGGGGATTGCGCCTTGGTGCGGATGGCGCTCATCTCAGCCGCGGCGCCGCTGCGGCGGCCCGTGCCCCGGCTTGCCGTTGCTATTGCGCTTCGTCCGCGGGGTGGAGGATGTCGATGAGGTTGTCCGGCTGGCAGAGGGCGCGGAGGGCGGCCGGATCGGTGAGGGTGACGCTGCCGCCATGGACCGTGGCGCCGTGGCTGCGCAGGGCGTTGAAGGCGCGGGAAAGGGTTTCGGGCGTCATGCCGAGATGGGAGGCGAGCAGCTTCTTGTCGATGGGCAGGCGCACCTCGGTGCCGGCGGCGGCATTGCCGAACTCGCTTACTAGGTAGCACCCGAGCCGCTGCACGGCGGTGCGCAGCTTCAGGTTCTTGATGTTGCGGACCATATCCCGGTACTGCTTGGACAGGGTGGCGAGCAGCGTCAGTGCCAGCTGGGGATCCTCCGCCAGCTGCTGGCGCAGCTCCGTGGCGGGAATGAGCAGCACCCGCGTCGGCTCCAGGGTGCGCGCGGTCATCAGGTAGGGTTCGTTGCTGAGCACGGCGGCGAGAATGAAGCAGTCCACGGGCCGGACCACCTCCACCACCGTTTCGCGTCCGTCGCTCGCCCCGCCCAGGAGCTGTACGCCCCCCTCCAGCAGCACGTGGAGAAACTCCGGCTCCTCGCCCTGTTCGAACAGATCGGCCGCGCGGGGAAGGTTGAGCGTGACGGCGTTGCGGGTCAGCCGGACAAGGCCGCTTTCCGGGAGGCTCTGGAACAGCTCCAGACGGCGGAGTGCCGTGATGCGCGCTGAACTCATGACCGCTGACCTGCCGGTTTGACGGGTGGATGCAGGAGGACTATCCCACAATCGGGCGGCAGGGACCACTGTTGCCCGGGCACCCGGGCATACATCGGCGGGGAGGGTGCTGATTACTGATTTATATCGCTTTTCTTCCTGACCGTTGCCACCCCGGACCCGGGGTGGGGCCCGGGTCCGGGGGCCTGGATCAGCGCTCCGGCGCCACCAGGTCGCGGTAGGCGTGCCAGGTGGCGTGGCCCACCAGGGGCATGGTCACCAGCAGGCCGAGGTAGAAGGTGGCCAAGCCGGCGCCCACGAACAGGACGATGAGCACCGCCCACAGCAGCATGGGCAGCAGGTTCACCCGCACCGCGTGCAGGCTGGTCTGGATGGCGGTCATCACATCCACCCGGCGATCCATCAGCATGGGGACCGAGACCGCGCTCATGGCGAAGACGAAGAAGGCGATGACCGCGCCGCCGCCGATACCGGCGAGCAGGAACAGGGGGCTGTTGCCGGAGAGGAACACCTCGGGGATGAAGTTCTCCCAGGTGGGCACGATGCCTTTGAAGAACAGCGCGAAGATGAGGTTGGCGAGCATCATCCACACCAGCAGCATGATCATCAGCGCCAGTCCCATGGCGGTGAGGTGGATGTGGTTGCCGCGCCAGGCTTCGGCCAGCTGGCCGAAGCGGGCGGGCATGCCCAGCTCGTGGCTGCGGCTGGCGGCGTAGAGCCCGATGCCGAGCAGGGGCGCCACCAGGAAGAAGCCCGCCGCCAGCGCCGGCACCAGGAAGAACATCTCGCCGGTGACGAGCGCGTAGGTGATGAGGTAGCTCACCACCACGAATACGGCGCCGTAGCCCAGGCTCAGCCCCGGGTTGGCGCGCAGGTCGGACCAGCCCGCGGCGAGCCAGCGCCAGGGATGGTCGAAGGTGATCTCGCGCACTGCCGGGAGTGCCTGGGGGATGTCTTTGCGGGGCATCACTTGGGGCATGTCACACCTCCTTGCCGTTCGGGGCGGCATCGGTTGCGTTCAGTGGTCTTTGACCGGCGACGGGTAGTGCCGTTCCAGCCGCTGGATGTCCTCCACCATGGCCGCGGGCTCCAGGGGTGGGGTGAACAGCGCACAAAGCCGTCCGTCGGGATCCACCAGCAGCACCGCCGCGCTGTGATCCATCACGTAGCCGAGCGCGCTGCCGGGCAGCTCCACCCGGGCGTAGGGAATGCCCAGCTGGCCGGCCAGTCCGGCGATGGCCGCGGGGCCGCCGGTGACGCCGAGAAAGCCGGGATTGAAGGCGGTCACGAAGGCGCCCAGGCGCCGGGGGGTGTCCCGTTCCGGGTCCACCGACACGAACGTCACCCGGGGCGCCGGCGCGGGCAGCGCGCGGCTGACGCCGTCGAGCAGGGCCAGGGTGGTGGGGCAGACATCGGGGCAGCTGGCGTAGCCGAAGGTGAGCAGGGTCCAGCGGCCGTGCAGATCGGCGGCGGTGAAGGTACCGCCGTCGGGCCGGGTGAGGGTGAAGGGGGCGATGGGCCGCGGCGGGTCGATGGCCGTGGCGGTCCGGGTGGCCGGCGGATCCACGCTGGCCGGCGCCTGCACCAGGCCCAGCCACAGCCCCGCCGCCAGTGCAATGAAGGCGGGCACGAGCAGCAGCCGGCCGGGGCCGTTCACCGGGTCGCTCCCAGCGGTCGCGCCGGCGCCTGCTGCGGCCGGCTGGCGGGCAGCGGGCGCAACAGGTGGACGGCGCTGAGCAGGGCGCAGGCCAGCAGTGCGGCGCCGCCGGTGTGGGCCACGGCCACCGGCAGCGGCAGTCCACCCAGGACGTTGGCAATCCCCAGTGCCACCTGCAGCGCCAGCATGCCGCCCAGTGCGATGCCGACGCGGCGCAGGGCGGGAATGCCGGTGGCGGCCAGGCGCAGGGCCAGGCCGCCCACCGCCAGCACCACCGCCAGCGCGCCCAGCCGGTGCGCCAGGTGGATGGCGGTGCGGGCCGCGGCGTCGAGGACGCCGTACTCGTAGTTCACCCCGACACCGCGCCAGAGCACGAAGGCCTCGCGGAAGTCGGTCGCCGGCCACCACGCCCCGCTGTGGCAGCGGGGGAATTCGGTGCAGCCGAGCGCCGCGTAGTTGCTGCTGGTCCAGCCGCCCAGGGCGATCTGGACCAGCACCAGTCCCAGGGTCAGCAGGGCCCAGGTCCGCAGCCCCTGGGCGCCGGAGAGCAGGGCCGCTGGCGGCCCCTGGCGCAGGGCCAGCCACCAGAGCCCGGCGCAGGTGAGGATCCCCCCCAGCAGGTGGGCGGTGACCACCGCCGGCTTCACCAGCAGGGTCACGGTCCACATTCCCAGCAGGGCCTGGAACAGCACCAGCCCCACCAGCCCCAGGACCGGGCCGTGCAGCGGCGCGCGCCGGCGCCAGGCGGTGAGGGCCAGCCCCATGACGGCCAGCCCCAGGGAGCCGGCCAGGTAGCGGTGTGTCATCTCCTTCCAGGCCTTGGGGTGCTCCAGGGGACGATCGGGGAAGGCGGCGTTGGCCGCCGCGGTGGCCGCGTCGCCCGCCGGGACCGTCAGCCGGCCGTAGCAGCCGGGCCAGTCGGGACAGCCCAGTCCGGCGTCGGAGAGGCGCACATAGGCGCCCAGCAGGATGACGGCCAGGGCCAGCAGGGCGGTGAGGAGGGTGGCGCGGCGCATGGTCGATTCCTTTCAGTTCCCGGTTCCGGCCAAGTGCAGCACCAGCTGCACCACGCCGAACACCGCCAGGATGAACAGCAGGGTGAGGACCAGCCCCGCCACCACGAAGGGCAGCGGCCGGCCGTGGCGGAAGTCCCGTTCGCGGTTGCGCTGGCTCTGCACCCCGAGCAGCGCGGCCACCGCGCTGGAGAGCACCTGCCAGGGGCCCAGGCCGGGTCCGCGGTTCGGCTCCGGCGCGTTCACCCGCCCCCTCCGCGGAGCCACGCCAGCAGGTAGTGATCCGCCAGCAGCGCGCCGAACAGCACGCTGAGGTAGAGGATGGAGTAGCGGAACACCGCCATGGCCTGGCGCGGGTCGCTGCCGCGGTGCAGCCGCCAGGCCAACTGCAGGTAGCGCGCTCCGAGCCCCACGGCCACGGCCAGGTAGAGGGGGCCGCTCATGCCGGTGAGGAAGGGCAGCACGGTCACCGTCACCAGCAGCAGGGTGTAGAACAGCACCTGCAGGGTGGTGAAGGCCACCCCGTGGGTCACCGGCAGCATGGGCACGTCGGCGCGGGCGTAGTCCTCGCGCCGGGCGATGGCCAGGGGCCAGAAGTGGGGCGGGGTCCAGACGAAGATGATCAGGAACAGCAGCAGGGCGTTGGGGTCCAGGCTGCCGGTCACGGCGGTCCAGCCGAGCACCGGCGGCGCGGCCCCGGCGGCGCCGCCGATGACGATGTTCTGGGGCGTGGCGCGCTTGAGGAAGACCGTGTAGACCACCGCGTAGCCGATGAGGGAGCCGCCGGTGAGCAGGGCGGTCAGGGGATTCACCAGGGTGCTCAGCAGGGTCATGGCCAGCGCCCCGAGCAGGGTGGCGAAGGTGAGCGCCCGGGGCGCGTCCAGCGCCCCGGTCTGCAGCGGCCGGTGGCGGGTGCGCGCCATCCGCCCGTCGATCCGGCGGTCGAGCACGTGGTTGAAGGCGGCGGCGGAGGCGGCGGCCAGCCCGATGCCCAGGGTGCCGAACACCAGGGTGTCCAGGGGCACCGCCCCGGGCACCGAGAGCAGCATGCCCACCACGGCGGTGAAGACGATGAGCGTAACCACCCGCAGCTTGCACAGCCCCAGGTAGTCGCGCCAGGTGGCCGCGAGGGCGATGCCGCGGGGCGGCGGTGTGGCGAAGGCCTTGGCCATGGGCACTCTCCTCCGTGTCTTGACGTGGGCGCCGGCGCTCAGCCGATGCGCGAGACCTTGAGCAGCCGCTCCAGGTCCTTGAGCAGTCCCCGCGGCGCCACCGGCGGGGCGTAGTCGAGCACCAGGTTGCCCAGGGGGTCGATGAGCAGCAGCCGGGGGCCGCCGGGCGCGCGGGCGCCGTCGCCGGTCGCCAGGGCGTCACGCAGCCGCGCGGCGAGCCCGGCGTCGGCCCGGGTCCGGAGCGTGCCGTCGTCCCGCAGCAGCGCGTCCCGGGTGGCGGGCGCCAGGGCCCCGGTGGTGACCAGCAGCCGCTGCACCCGCGCCTGGTCCTTGTTCAGGGCCAGCCACACCTGGCGGCTGGCGGCGAGGGTCTCGCGGCACTCCGGCGGGCAGCCCGCCCCGGCGAGCAGGGCCAGGGTCCAGCGCCCCCGCAGCAGCGGGGCGGCGGGGTCGTCCGCGGCGCCGGGGCCCGCGGCCAGCAGGGGCCGGGCCGGCTGCAGCAGCCGGCCGTGGTTGACGGTCTCCGCGGGTTGCCACGCCGGCCCCAGGGCGAGGCTCAGCCAGGCGGCGGCCAGCGGTGCGACGAACAGGGCGCCGAGGCCGAGCAGCAGCAGGCGCGGACGGCGGGCGTCAGCCGTGGCGGACATGGCCGGGGGTCTCCGTGTCGGTGGGTTCGGGGCGCGCCGGGGCGGGCGCGCGCACCAGCGAGTAGCGCAGCCACAGCAGCGCCAGGGTGGCGGCCAGGGCGAACCACTGCACCGCGTAGCCGAGGTGGCGCTCCGGGCCGAAGGGCAGCGCCGGGGGCTCGCGCAGGTAGCCGTCGGGCGCCCCCGGGTCGAGCCGGATCACGTACGGCAGCAGCCGCACGCCGAGCTCCGGCGCCAGCCGTGTCGGGTCCAGGTACTGCACCAGGCGCGGCCAGCGGCCCGGGTTCGCCATGCCGTCGCCCAGGCGCAGCCCCACGTCGGGCGGCGGGGTGAGCAGGCCCCGGACCAGGCGATCGTCGGTCGCCAGCGCCAGCGCCGGGAGCTGGTCGCGGGTGGCGCCCATGGGCAGCCAGCCGCGGTCCACCAGCACCGCGCTGTGGCCGTTGCCCAGCCGCAGGGGCGTGAAGACCCGGAACCCGGGGCGTCCGTCGTGGATCTGGTTGTCCAGCAGCAGCTGCCGCTCCGGGGCGTAGCGGCCGTAGGCCGCAACCCGCCGGTAGGCGAGCTCCCGCACGGCCTCGGCGTCGGTGCCGGGCAGGATCTGCACCGGCGGCGCGTCGCCGGCCGCGTTCAGCGCCGCGGCCAGGGCGCGCTTCTGCGCCGCCCGGTCGAGCTGCCAGGCGCCGAGGCCCAGCAGCAGCGGCAGCAGCAGGAGCGCCGCCAGGCTCGGCAGCAGCCGGGGGCGCAGGCGCAGGGGGGCGCGGCCGGCCCGTGACAGGCTCATGGCGCTCTCCTATGGTTGCAGCAGGGGGCCGCCTTCCCGGCCGCCCCGGACGCGAGGAGAACACCGATGCTGTTCAAGGCCGTGCTGCTGCTCCTGCTGGCGGGGATTCTCCTCAGCCTCGCCTCCGGGCTGTTCTTCCTGGTGCGCGATCGCGACGACTCCCGGCGCACGGTGCGGGCGCTCACCGTGCGCATCGTGCTCTCGCTGGCGCTGTTCGTGCTGCTGCTGGCGGGCTTCGCCGGCGGGCTCATCACCCCCCACGGCCTGCTCCCGCAGCCGCCCACGGCCGCTGGCGGCCGGTAGCCCGGCAGCTGCGCCGGGGGCTCGTGGCGGGGAGCGGCGAGGTGGGGCATGGCGCGGCTCACAGCCAGTAGACGGTGATGAACAGGCCCAGCCACACCACGTCCACGAAGTGCCAGTACCAGGAGGCGGCCTCGAAGGCGAAGTGGTGGGTGGGGCTGAAGTGGCCGCGCAGGCTGCGCAGCAGCATCACCAGGAGCATGATGGCGCCGATGGTCACGTGGGCGCCGTGGAAGCCGGTGAGCATGAAGAAGGTGGAGCCGTAGATGCCCGAGCTCAGCTTCAGGTTGAGCTCGCTGTAGGCGTGGCCGTACTCGAACGCCTGCAGGGCCAGGAACAGCACGCCGAGCGCGACGGTCAGCGCCAGGCCGAGGGTGAGCTGGCGGCGCCTGCCCTGTTTCAGCCCCCAGTGGGCCCAGGTGATGGTGGCGCCGCTGGAGAGCAGGATCAGGGTGTTGAGGGCGGGGATGCCCCAGGCCCCGATGACCTGTTCGGGCACGTCGTAGCGGCTGGCGTCCGGCGGCTGCAGCAGCGGCCACAGGGCCTGGAAATCGGGCCACAGGACGGAGTGGGTGGCGGCCTTGGCGCCGGCCCCGCCGAGCCACGGCACGGCGAATTCGCGGGCATAGAACAGCGCCCCGAAGAAGGCGGCGAAGAACATCACCTCGGAGAAGATGAACCAGCCCATGCCCATGCGGAAGGAGCGGTCCACCTGGGCGTTGTAGCGTCCGCCCTCGCTTTCGCGGATCACCGTGCCGAACCAGCCGGCCATCATTCCCAGGGTGATGACCACCCCCGCCACCATCAGCGTGCCGCCGAGGTCCGCGCCGTTGAGCAGCACGGCGAATCCCACCAGCAGGGTGGTCAGGCCCACCGAGCCGACGATGGGCCAGTGGCTGCCGTGGGGCACGTAGTAGGCCGGTCCAGCGTGCGTGTTCATGGCTCTCTCCTATCAACCTCGGGCGCCGTCGGTCAGTTGGCGCGGGTCTCCCCCAGTTCGAACAGGGTGTAGGCCAGGCTCACGGTGCCCACCTCCGGCGGCAGTGCCGGGTCGATGGTGAACACCAGGGGCATTTCCCGTGCCTCGCCGGCGGCGAAGTCCTGGCGGTGGAAGCAGAAGCACTCGGTCTTGTGGAAATGCTGCGCGGCCAGGCCGGGCGCCACGCTCGGCACCGCCTGCACCGTCACCGCCCGCCCGGTGGGGTTGGCCGCCAGGTAGTGGGTCACGTAGGACTTGCCCGGGTGGACCCGCAGCCGGGCCACCGCGGGGCGGAAGGTCCAGGGCTCGCCGCCGTTGACAGTGGCCAGGAACTCCACCGTCACCAGCCGATCGGGGTCCACCGCGTAGGTTTCCGTCGCCGCGGCCCGGCCGCCGGTCTTGCCGTTCAGCCCGGTCACCTCGCAGAACACGTTGTAGAGGGGCACCAGGGCGTAACCGAAGCCGAACATGGCCACCGCCACCGCGAGGATGCGCAGGGTGAGGCGGCGGTTGGCGCGTTCGCGGTCCCCGTTCACGGCAGGTTCACCAGGATGAATCCCACCAGGAAGCCGATGGCCACCAGCCCCAGCAGCCAGGCCAGGCGCAGGTTGGCGCGGCGCAGCTTGCGGGAGCCGTGTTGCGGGTCCATGGCCGTCACCTCAGCGCACCTCCGGGGCTTCGGTGAAACTGTGGTAGGGCGGCGGCGAGGGCAGGGTCCATTCCAGGCCGTGGGCCTCCTCCCACACTTCGGCGCTGGCGCGGGCGCCGCCGCGGATGGTCTTCACCACGATGTAGAGGAACAGCAGCTGGCTCGCGCCGAAGGCGAACCCGCCGAGGCTGGAAATCATGTTCCAGTCGGCGAACTGCACCGCGTAGTCGGGGATGCGCCGGGGCATTCCGGCCAGGCCGAGGAAGTGCTGGGGGAAGAACAGCACGTTCACCGATATTGCCGAGAGCCAGAAGTGGTACCGGCCCAGGCGCTCGTCGTAGCGGTGCCCGGTCCACTTGGGCAGCCAGAAGTAGGCGGCGGCCATGATGGCGAAGATCGCGCCGGTCACCAGCACGTAGTGGAAATGGGCCACCACGAAGTAGGTGTCGTGGTACTGGAAGTCCACCGGGGTGATGGCCAGCATCAGCCCCGAGAAGCCGCCGATGGTGAACAGGAACACGAAGGCGATGGCGAACAGCATCGGGGTCTCGAAGGTCATGGACCCGCGCCACATGGTGGCCACCCAGTTGAACACCTTCACCCCGGTGGGCACGGCGATGAGCATGGTGGTGTACATGAAGAACAGCTCGCCGGCCAGCGGCATGCCCACGGTGAACATGTGGTGGGCCCAGACGATGAAGGAGAGGAAGGCGATGCTGGCGGTGGCGTAGACCATGGAGCTGTAGCCGAACAGCGGCTTGCGGGCGAAGGTGGGAATGATCTGGGAGACGATGCCGAAGGCCGGCAGGATCATGATGTACACCTCGGGATGCCCGAAGAACCAGAAGATGTGCTGGTACATCACCGGGTCGCCGCCGCCGGCGGCGTTGAAGAAGGCGGTGCCGAAGTAGCGGTCGGTGAGGAGCATGGTCACCGCGCCGGCCAGCACCGGCATGGCGGCGATGAGCAGGAAGGCGGTGATCAGCCAGGTCCAGACGAACAGCGGCATCTTCATCAGGGTCATGCCGGGGGCGCGCATGTTGAGCACGGTGACGATGACGTTGATGGCGCCCATCACCGAGGAGATGCCCATCAGGTGCACGGCGAAGATCACGAACGGCAGCGCCTCGCCGGTCTGCAGCATCAGCGGCGGGTACATGGTCCAGCCGCCGGCCGGGCCGCCGCCGGTGAGGAACAGGGTGGAGAGCAGCATGGCGAAGGCGAAGGGCAGCAGCCAGAAGCTCCAGTTGTTCATCCGCGGCAGGGCCATGTCGGGGGCGCCGATCATCATCGGGATCTGCCAGTTGGCCAGCCCGACGAAGGCGGGCATCACCGCGCCGAAGATCATCACCAGCGCATGCATGGTGGTCATCTGGTTGAAGAACTGCGGTTCCACGAACTGCAGGCCGGGCTGGAACAGCTCGGCGCGGATCACCATGGCCATGGCGCCGCCGACGAAGAACATGGTCAGCGCGAACAGCAGGTAGAGGGTGCCGATGTCCTTGTGGTTGGTGGTGGTGACCCAGCGCATCAGGCCCCGGGCCGGGCCGTGCTCCGTGTGCTCCCCGTGGGCTGCGGTGGTGGTGGTCATGGGCTCGCTCCTCTCCTTGCTTCGTCAGGTCTGCCGGTGGCGGTTCAACGGGCCGCCTTCACCGCCGCGGGCTGCACCAGCTCGCCCGAGTCGTTGCCGAAACTGTTGCGTTCGTAGGTGATCACCGCCGCCAGGTCGGCGTCGTCCAGCTGATCGCGGAAGGCCTGCATGGCGCTGCCCTCGATGCCGTTGAGGACGATGTCGATGTGCTGCTCCAGGGGGCCGAGGACGATGTTTCCGTCCGCGTCCAGGAAGCCCTTTTCGCGCAGGTGGGCGAGCAGGTTCTCGCCGGCGGCGAAGGGGTGGCCGGCGGCCAGGGGCGGGAAGGCGCCGGGCACGCCCTGGCCGTTGGCCTGGTGGCAGACGGCGCAGGTCTTGGTGTAGACCGCCTCGCCCCGCTGCATCAGCTCCTCCAGGGTCCAGGTCTTCTCCGCCGCCGCGGCGCGGGTGGCCTTGGCGCTCTTCTGCTGCGCCAGCCAGGCCTCGTACTCCGGCTCGCTCTTGGCCACCAGCACCACCGGCATGAAGCCGTGGTCCTTGCCGCACAGCTCGGCGCACTGGCCGCGGTAGACCCCGGGCACGTCCACCTGGGCCCAGGACTCGTTGATGAAGCCGGGAATGGCGTCGCGCTTCCAGCCCAGGTCGGGCACCCACCAGGAGTGGATCACGTCGTTGGCGGTGGTGAGGAAGCGCACCTTGCGGCCCACCGGCACCACCACCGGGTTGTCCACCTCCAGCAGGTAGTCGGAGGTGCGCAGGGAGGCGTCACGGAAGGCCTCGGTCGGCGTGGCCAGGGTGCTGAAGAAGCTCACGTCCTCGCCCAGGTAGTCGTAGTGCCACTTCCACTGGTAGCCGGTCACCTTGATGGTGAGGTCCGCGTCACGGGTGTCCTCCATGGCGATGAGCGTGCGGGTGGCGGGGATGGCCATGGAGACCAGGATCAGCACCGGGATGAGGGTCCAGAGGATCTCCACGGAGGTGTTCTCGTGGAAGCGCGCCGCCTGGACCCCGCGGGACTTGCGGTGGCGGATGATGGAGTAGACCATCGCCCCGAACACCACCGCGCCGATGGCCACGCAGATCCAGAGGATCAGCATGTGCAGGTCGTAGACCTCCCGGCTGATGGGGGTGACCCCGGGGCGCAGGTTGAGGGCGTAGTCCGCCAGTGCGCCGGCGGGCGCGATCAGTCCCGTCGCCGCGGCGAGAGCGGCGGTGCGTCTTACCATCCTATCCACGTGATGTCCCCCATGCGCCTGCCCTTGAATTGTTCCGCGGCCCGATCCCCGGCGACCCGGGTATCCGGCGACATCCCTGCAGCATTGGTTATGACACGGGCGTTCCGAGCGCCCGGGTGAGATCCCGGGCGAGCCGCCTGCGCTCGTGCTCCGGCAGCCAGGTCCCGACCTCGAGCCGGCGGCCGTGGGCGTTGAGAAAGAGCCGGCTCGGGTAGTGGCCGGCGGGATCGCGGGCCAGCTCCACCCGGGTCCAGGGGCGCGGGAGCCGATCCGGCCGGTCGTGCTGCCGGCCATTGCCGCGGCACAGCTCGAGCCGGTCGGCATGGAGCGTGATTACCTCGCGGGCGCCGCCCTGGCGGGCATTGAGGTAGAACGCGCCGGCGAGCAGGAGCAGCTCAAGGCCGGTAAAGGGGAGGACGGGCCAGGCGCCGAGGGCGGCGACCACCACCGCAATCATCGCGGTGAACAGCCCGAAGACGGTCAGGACGCGCTGGATGTCGGTCCAGCGCATGGAGCGGTTGGGTTGGAGACGAAATGTCTCGCCCGCATCCTCCGCATTGCTTCCACGCATCACCATCAGGCGCTTACCCCCCGGTTGGCTGGGCTATGGGCCCCATCCCGGAAATCGACATAAATCAAGTATGGTTGACGTTGCAAAATCTGACAAGAAAGCTCAGGCATTGTTGCGGAGCAAAATAGAGCTTGTAAAACAGCGTGTTAACCAGGTAATAATATGCTAACGAAATGATTGTTAAGGGGTTCCGGCCTCGGGAGGCGGTGGGCGGATCCGATGCGGACGGCGAAAGGATCTTGCGCAAGCGGGCGGGAGAAGGGACAGATCGCGGACGGGGAGATGTGGATTGCCCGGGGGGGCGGTAGCGGTGCGCACGGCGCACCCTGCAAGGTGAATTCAGGGAGAGGCCGCAGCGTAGGCTGCGCTCTGCGCACCATTCCCGCCGGACACGCCTTTCGGGTTACCCGTTACCCGGGACGAGCCGCTCGATGGACTCGGCGGCGATCTCGCGCACCTCGGGATCGTCGTCTTCCAGGCGCTGTTCCAGGACCGGCAGGGCGGCGGGATCGCCCGCCAGGCCCAGCAGGTGGCAGGCGTCGCCGCGCACCCGCGGCTCGGCGTGGCCGGCCAGCCGGGCCAGCTCCGGGACCAGCGCGCGCAGCGCGTCGCCGCCGGCCAGCCCCTCCAGCAGGGCGCTGGCGCCCAGGCGCACGTTGAAGGGGATCTCCGCCGCCTCCAGCAGCCCCAGCACCGCCGGCAGGTGCTCCGGCGCGGCGCGCACCAGCGCCTCGGCCCGCGCCAGCCCGCCCTGCTCCAGCAGCTCGGCGAGGTAGAGATCCATGCCGGTGTCCGCGGCGGCGGCGTCGATCCAGCGGTCGATCTCCCCCTCCGCCAGGTTGCCCTGGAGCTCGAAGGGTCCGATCCGGGTCCAGGGCACGCTCCTGACCCCGAGCTCCGCGGCCCGCTCCGGCAGCAGCGCGGCGTTCACCACCTCCAGCCGCGCCAGCCGTCCCTGCTTGACCCGCTCCGACAGCCGCGCCAGCACGCCGGGGCAGTGGGGGCAGCCGGGGGCGATGAGGAGCAGGGCTTCGGGGGGCGTGGGCATGGGGGACTCCTTGCAGGCGTTGCCGGGGGCGAGGCGCACAGGATATCGTTTTACCCGGCGGTCGGGTGAAGGAGGAAGGGGGAAGGGTGGCGTCCCGCTCCGACAGAGGTGTGCCTGCCCGATGGGGCGGTACCCGGAAATCTATGGTCAAGGGGGGTGCGAATTGTGACCGACCCTGTAACACATGTTGCAGATTTTGTGACGGAGTTGGTGGGTATTGGCGCAGGACTGATCTATCTTGATCATGATAAATACCATCGGCATTGGCCGATTCAGGGACGAAAGCGGAAAATCGGGCGGTGGGGGACAGAGAATCCCCATGGCTCAGACCGCGTCGAATTCACGCCCTGCGGATGTCCTGGAGCGCTTCGCCCGGGGCGGCGGCAGGGAAAGGAGCTGACCATGAGTACCATGCATAGACGGACCCTGCTGGCCGCCGCGCTGATCGCCGGCACACTCCCGCTGACCGCGACGGCGGCGACGGTGACCGACACATTCGATGTCACCATCACCATTCAGAATGCCTGCGAGATCACGACGGCCCCCACCGATATGGCGTTCGGGGCCGCGGGTCCCTTGACCAGCGTGGTGACGGCGACCTCAAGCATCTACGTCACCTGCACCGAGAATCTCGCCTACGACATCGGTCTCGACGCCGGCGCCAACCCGGGTACGGGCGGCGACACCACCACACGGCAGATGGTCAATGGGGCCAACAACGTCAGCTACGACCTGTTCCAGGACGCGAGCTACACCACTCATTGGGGCACCTTGGCCGACACCGAAAGCCAGGCAGGCACCGGCACCGGCGCGGAGGAGACCTACACGGTCTACGGCACCGTCCCTATCCAGGACACCCCCCCTGCGCTCACCTACTCCGACACGGTGACGGTGACGGTCACCTACTGATCGGCGCCGACCTGCCCGTCGCGCCGGCCAGGCAGCCCCGGGCCGGGACTGACGTCGGGGCGGGGCTGTGCTAGCCTTCGCCCGTCAGTGCAGGGAAGAGGGCAGGGGGCGTACGTGGCGGGTGGATCAGGGGCCGGGGTGTTCCATTGAAGCGCCGTTGGGCATCGTTGCTGCAGTTGTGCCGGCGGGTGGCAGCCGGTTTGCTGTGGGCCGTGCTGCCGCTGGCAGCCGGGGCCTCCGGCCTGAGCGTGATGCCGGCGGGGGTGGAGTTCGCGGCGGGCCAAGGGGTCCAGGGCCTGTGGTTGCGCAACACCGGTGCGACGCCCGTCGACGTCCAGCTGCGGCTTTTCCAGTGGACCCAGGAGGCGGGCGATGACCGGCTGACGCCCAGCACCCGCCTCACCGTCAGCCCACCCATGACGCGCATCGCCCCGGGCCAGCGGCAGTTGGTGCGAATCATCCGCACCCGCGCCGGGGCGTCCCCGGCGCCCGCAGGCCGCGAGCAGAGCTTCCGCCTGCTGGTGGACGAACTGCCGCCGGCGGTGACCGAGCCGGGGGCGCCGCGTGCGGGCCTCAACTTCGTTCTGAGCTTCTCGGTGCCGGTGTTCGTCGCCCCAGAAAGCGCCCCGGCGCCATCCGCGCCCGCCCGCCTCTCCCTGGAGCGGGCGCCCTCCGGCCCAGTCCGCCTGCAGGCCCGGAATCCGACCCCCCGGCGGCTCCAGCTGGCGGATCTGCGGCTTCTCGATGGCGCCGGAGAGACGGTGTTCGCCCGGCCCGGCCTGCTCGGTTACGTGCTGGCCGGTACCGAACGCAGCTGGCCGCTGGAGCTGGAGGCCGGGACGTGGGCCGCCGTCAAGGAGATCCGGATCCGCATCAATGGCGAAACCGTCCGACATGCGCTCTCCGCGCTGCCGCTGGAGTGGCCTGCTCCCTAGCGCTGCGGTGCTGATCGCGATGGCCCTGGCCGGAGCGGCAGCCCTGGCCGGGCCGGGCGGCCAGCCGCCGTCCGCCGCCCCCGTGCTGCTGCAGGGGCCGGGGCTGGCAGGCGCCGCCCATACGCTCTACCTGGAGATTTTCCTCAACAGGGTGAATACGGGGCGGCTGGTGGAGGTGCCCGCGACCGCCGACGGCCATCTCCACCTCTGGCCAGCGCACCTGCAGGAGATCGGCCTGCGGCTCGACGACCTGCCGGCGGACCGCTACCTCGATCTCGCCGGGCTGCCCGGCCTGACCTACCGCTACGACGCGCCCAACCAGCGTCTTTATCTCGACGCCGCGACCGCGCGCCTCGACCGTCAGCTGCAGACCCTGGGCGGCCCCGAGACACGGCTGTGGCCGGCCACGGTGAGCCCCGGCGCACTGCTCAACTACGATATCTACGGCACTACCGGTGCGGGCGCCCGCAGCCTGGCGGCGACCACCGAGCTGCGCTTGTTCGGCCCCCAGGGCGTGCTCACCACCACCGGCATCTCCCGCTACGGCGGCGACGAGGACCGCGACTATGTCCGGCTCGACAGCGCCTGGACCTGGTCCTCCCAGCACCGGCTGCTGGCGCTGACCGTGGGCGACTTCATCGGCGGCAGCCTCTCCTGGAGCCGGGCGACGCGTCTCGGCGGCGTGCAGTTGCGCCGCAGTTTCGCCCTGCAGCCGGAGCTCATCACCCGCCCGCTGCCCCAGTTCTTCGGCGAGGCGGCCCTGCCCTCGGCGGTGGAGCTCTATGTGGGCGGTCTCCGCCAGTATCAGGGCGAGGTGCTGCCGGGGCCGTTCCAGCTCGACACGCTGCCCCGGGTCAGCGGCACCGGGCAGGCGCAGGTGGTGATCACCGACGCTCTCGGGCGAAGCCGCACCATCGCCTTCGACTACTACAACGAGCCCCGCCTGCTGCGGCGGGGGCTCAGCGACTACTCCCTGGAACTGGGCCGGGTGCGCGCCGACTACGGCCTGAAGTCCTTCAGCTACCGCGACGGGCTCGTCGGCAGCGGCAGCCTGCGCTACGGCCTGACCGATGGAGTGACCCTGGAGGCCCACGCCGAAGGGGGCGATGGCTTGGCCGCCGGGGGCGTGGGGGCGGTTGCCGGCCTCGGCCGCCTCGGCAGCGTCAATGGCGCCTACGCCCGCAGCAGCAGCGGCGAGGAAGGCGGCGGCGCTGAGGGGACCCAGCTCAGCCTGGGCTACAGCTGGGTAGGCGGCGGGCTGGCCTTCAACTACCAGCTTGCCCGCACCTTCGACGACTACCGCGATTTGGCGGCGCGCGACGGCCGGGCGCCCCCCCGACGCACGGAACGGGCGCTCATCGGCTACGGCATGGGGCGCGGCGGCAGCCTCTCCCTCCACTACAGCCGCCTCGACACCCTCGAGGAGGGGCGTTTCCGCAGCCTCGGCGCCAACTACAGCGTTGGCCTCGCCGATGGGCTCTCCCTGCACCTGGGCGCCACGCGGGAGCTGGACGGCGAGGGCGGCTACACTGCCTTCGCGGGTATCTCGGCGAGCCTCGGGGGGCGGCGATCGGCGGGCGCCTCGGTCAACCACCGCCAGGGCGGAAACCAGTACAGCGCCTACCTGACCCAGTCCGTGCCCCCCGACGGCGGCGTGGGCTGGAGCCTCCAAACCCAGCAGGGCGAGGCGCTCGAAAGCTACCAGGCGGAGGTGGGTTACCGCGGCGATTGGGCCGAACTGCGCGTCGGCACGCGGTCAATCAACAACAGCCACAGCGCCTACGGCTCCGCGGCCGGCGCCCTGGTGCTGATGGAGCGCGACCTGTTCACCGCCCGCCCCGTAACCGACGGCTTCGCCCTGGTCTCCACCGGCGGCATCGCCGAGGTCCCGGTACAGTTGGAGAACCGCCCCATCGGCCGCACCGACGCCCGCGGCCACTACCTGGTCACCGGCCTCAACGCCTACCAGCCCAACCGGGTCTCCATCGATGCCCTGCAGCTCCCGGCGGAGGTGCAGGTGGAGCGCACGCGGGTCACCGCCGTGCCAGCCGACCGCTCCGGCGTCACCGTCGACTTCGGCCTGCGCCGGGTGCGCGCCGCCCTACTGATCCTCCACGACGGCCATGGCGCGCCGATCCCCCTGGGCAGTCGGGTCCTCCTGGACGGTGCCGGCGGCGAACCGGCCCTGGTCGGCTACGACGGTCAGGCCTACCTGGAGGGGCTGGCGCCCCACAACACCCTCACGGTCATCCGCAGCGACGGGGGCCGCTGCACCGTGGCGCTCCCCTACCCGGAAGAGACGCAGGGGATCCCGGTGATCGGGCCGCTGGAATGTGTGGAGGAGAAGCGATGAGGAATCCAACCTGCTGGCAGTGCCTGCGGAGATGGGGCGGCCCCACCCTGGCCGCCGCCCTGCTGCTGCCGGCGGCGCCCGTGCAGGCGACCACCACCTGCAGTGCCGACATGACCGACGTGCAGTTCGGTTTCGTGGACCCCTTCGACGGCAACGTCGACGTTACGGCGACCATCGACTGGAGCTGCACCTACTCCGGCTTTCTGGGCAGCCTCTACGCGTCCTTCGTGCGAATGTGTTTCAGTGTCGAGGATGGCGTCGCGGGGGGTGGCAACTGTACGCCGCGGCGCATGACCAGCGGTGGCAACACCATGTCGTTCCAGCTCTATCGGGACAGCAGCCGTACCAGCACCTGGGGCTCGCTGACCGGCTGTGCCGGCACCGAGGTCCAGCAGACTGTATCCTTCGCACTGCTCTCCGGCAACGGAACGACCAAGACCGGCAGTCTGACCGTTTACGGCCGGGTCCCCTCCGGTCAGACCGCGCTGGTGCCCGGGCTCTATTCCAACAGCTTCTCCGGCTCCCATACGGGGCTGTCGTATCGCTACAACGAGGCGCTGTTGGGCCTGGGGACCTACCCCGCGAGTTGCACCAGCGGCGGTGGCGGTGGCGGCACCGACACCTTCCCCTTCGACGCCACCGCCACGGTCGAGGCCCAGTGCGCCCCCGGCTTCGCGGTCGAGGACATCGACTTCGGCACCCAGGGGTTGCTCACCGCCAACATCGACACCACGGCGACCATATCGCCCCAGTGCACCAACACCACTCCCTACCAGATCGGCCTCGACGACGGCCTCCACGCCAGCGGCACCACCCGGCGCATGCAGAGCAGCGGTGGCCAGTACGTGACCTACGAGCTCTACCGCGATTCCGGACGCAGCCAGCGCTGGGGCAACACCGAGAACGTGGACACCGTGACCGGTACCGGCAGCGGTGCGGTGCAGCCGGTCACCGTCTACAGTCGGGTGAGCCCCCAGAACACGCCCGCCGCCGGCAATTACAGCGATACCGTCACGGTGACGATTTTCTACTGAGCAAACAAGGGTGACCGGTCCAGCGGGTCCGGGCGCCGACCCCCCCTACGCCTCCGCCGGCAGTTCCAGGACCACCCGATAGGCTTCCAGTCCGCGGCTGAGAAAGGCCTGGGCGGAGCCCCACAGGTAGAGCCGGAAGCGCCGGTAGAGCGACTCTCCCCAGCGGTGGATGATCTCGTCCCGGGCGGCCTCCAGGTTCTCGGCCCAGGCCTTGCAGGTCAGGTAGTAGCTGTGGCGATCGTTGTGCACGGCCAGCACCTCGAAGGGTGTCCCGGCCGCCGCGCCCAGGAACTCGGGCAGGCAGAAGAAGGAATGGTCCCCCGGGTAGATGTAGCGGGAGATGAACGTCGCCTTCTCGTACTTCTCCCGGAAGGCGCTGGCATCGAGATAGACGCGGCCGCCCGGCTTCAGCAGCCGCTGGTACTGCCGCAGCGCGGCGGCATAGTCGGGAATATGCTCCATCACCCCCAGGATGACGATCCCGTCATAGGGCTCCGGCGCGGCGTGCTCGAGGAAGTTCTGGTTCAGCACCCGGCAGGGAAGCCGCAGCCGGTCAATCAGGTCCGACAGGAACCGCTCCGACTGCCGCGAGATGGTCAGCGAGGTGACCTGGATGCCGCGCCGTCCGGCGTGTTCCGTGAACGCGCCCCAGCCGCCGCCCACGTCCAGGACGCGGTCGCCCGGCTTCAGCCCGCAGGCGTCGATGGCGTAATCCAGCTTGCGCCGCTGCGCGGCCTCGAGCGGTTCATCGTCCCCCTCGAACACCGCCTGCGAATAGCAGCGCGTCGGGTCCATGAAGGTGAGATAGAAGTCATTGTCGAACTCGTAGTGGGTGGCGATGACCTGGCGGTCGGATCGCACCCGGCCGACGAGCAGCGGGGCGAGCCGCTGCCACAGCGCGTGGAGCGGGTGCCGGTCGGTCAGCGTCCCGCGCATGCCGGCGAACGCCAGCATGTCGCCTTCCACGTCGAGGCTGCCGCCCATGTAGGCCTCGCAGATCCGCAACTCGTCCAGGCTCGCGAGCGCGGCCAGCCCCCGGCGGTTCTTGGCCAGGATCCTGACGGCGGGGGCGCCGTCGCCGAAGCGATAGACGTGATCCCCCCACAGCCGGATCTCGAACGGGGTTGTCGTACGGCCTGACACCCGTTTCTGAATCAGCCCGAACATTCTTTCGTAGCTTGTCTTCCACGTGGTGTCCGCCACTTCAGTCATGGATCCCCCTCCGCAGTCGGGCCGCAACGGCATGCCAGGCTGTCGCTCACTGGTAAGTCTGTAAAAGAATAGAATATTCTGCGGATCGCGGCAGGCCCGGCCCGGTTGCCGTGTCCGGCCGGGGGTGCATCCCGCGCGGTCCGGGCCGTCACCCTTCGCGGCAGGTGGGCGCCCGGTGGAGCGGAGGAGCGCGGGTCCCCGGGGGCGTCGCCGCCTGGTCGCAATGACGAAGGGAGGAGCCCCCTGCGCAGCCCGGAAGCTCCGCTCCAGAAATACTCCTTGCTATCGGGTGCAGAGAGCGTACGTTGGTTGAAGCCGGCCCCGTCGGCCGGTGCCCGCCCCGGTATTCCTCCCGGCGTGGAGGGCGCGGCATTTCCCCATGCCTGATCCGGCCCGCGCCTCCGGGGTCCCCCGCAGCATGAACAGGAGTAGACACCCATGTCCAGGCCCCAGAAATCCAACCGGGAGGCGAAGAAGCAGCCCTTGTTGACGCCGAAGGAGAAGAAGGCGGCCAAGCAGGCGAAGAAGCATGCCGGAGAGAGCGGCGCCTTCATCGTCAAGGGCGCCTGAGCTCCCGCCCCGCTCCCGCCCCACCAAATCCCCCCCCTGCTTCCAGGGGCTGCCCGCAGGTGTATAGTTGGGATCCTTTCCGGCCCCGCCGGGCCGGATCGTCGAGACGACCCTGCGAGAGCCCTATGGAGCATTCACGCCTCAAGCCGCTGCGCGCGAGCGTACCCGTTCCGCGCCTCACGGAGCTGCCGCCCCTGGGCATGGACGAGCGGGCGATCGCCGATGACTTCCGGCGCTATTTCAGCCACACGCTCGGCCGCGACAAGCACTGCCGCTCCACCCACTACCCCTTCCAGGCGCTGGCGCTGGCCGTGCGCGACCGGCTCATGGAGCGCTGGAAGAACAGCCGCTACGCCTGCGAGGAGGGCAACTGCCGGCGCGCCCACTACCTGTCCCTGGAGTTCCTCATGGGGCGCTCCCTGGGCAACGCCATGCTCAACCTGGGGATCGCCGGGCCCACGGCGCGCGCCCTCAAGGACCTCGGCCTGCTGCTGGAGGAGCTGGCCGGTACCGAGCACGACGCCGGTCTCGGCAACGGCGGCCTGGGGCGCCTGGCCGCCTGCTTCCTGGACAGCTGCGCGACCCTGCAGCTCCCGGTGACGGGCTACGGCATCCGCTACGAGTACGGCATGTTCCGGCAGCTGATCGACAGCGGCGAGCAGGTGGAGGAGCCGGATCACTGGCTGCGGGACGGCCACCCCTGGGAGCTGGAGCGCCCGGAGTACACCCGGCGCGTGCGCTTCGGCGGGCGCAGCGAGTCCTACCAGGACGAGCACGGGCGCTGGCGCATGCGCTGGGTGGACGCCCATGCGGTGCTGGCCGTGCCCTACGACATCCCGGTTCCCGGCTATCGCAACGGCACGGTCAACACCCTCCGGCTGTGGTCGGCGGCCGCCACCGACGAGTTCGATCTCGACGAGTTCAACGCCGGCTCCTACCCGGAGTCGGTGGCGGCCAAGAACGCCGCCGAGAACATCACCATGGTGCTCTATCCCAACGACGCCAGCGAGAACGGCAAGGAGCTGCGTCTGCGCCAGCAGTACTTCCTCGCCTCCGCCAGCCTGCAGGACGTGCTGCGCTACTGGGTCCGCTTCCACGGCGAGGACTTCCGCGGCTTCGCCGACAAGAACTGCTTCCAGCTCAACGACACCCACCCCAGCTGCGCGGTGCCCGAGCTGATGCGGCTGCTGATGGACGAGCACGGCCTGGAGTGGGACGCGGCCTGGGCCATCACCACCCGCACCATGGCCTACACCAACCACACCCTGCTGCCCGAGGCGCTGGAGAAGTGGCCGGTGCGCCTGTTCCGCCAGGAGCTCCCGCGCCTGCTGGACATCATCTTCGAGATCAACGCCCGCTTCCTGGAGCAGGTGGCGGCGCGCTGGCCGGGCGACGGGGCGCGCATCCGGCGCATGTCCCTCATCGAGGAGGGGGACGAGCCCATGGTGCGCATGGCCTACCTCGCCATCGTGGGCAGCTTCTCGGTCAACGGCGTGGCCGAGCTGCACTCCCGGCTCCTGGAGCAGGGGCTGTTCCGGGACTTCTTCGAGCTCTGGCCGGAGAAGTTCAACAACAAGACCAACGGGGTCACTCCCCGGCGCTGGCTGGCGGGCTGCAATCCCCGGCTCGCCCGCCTCGTGGACGAGACCATCGGCAACGACTGGCCGACGCGCATGGAGCGGTTGCGGGAGCTCGCGCCCCACGCCGACAGCGCGTCCTTCCGGGAGCGCTGGCATACGGTGAAGCAGCGCAACAAGGCGCGGCTCGCCCGCCTGGTGGAGCGGGAGTGCGGGGTGCGCTTCGACCGCGAGGCGCTGTTCGACGTGCAGGTCAAGCGCATCCATGAATACAAGCGCCAGCTGCTGAACGTCCTGCACGTGATCCATCTCTACGATCGCATCCGCCGGGGCGACACCGCCGGGTGGACGCCCCGCTGCGTGCTGATCGGCGGCAAGGCCGCGCCGGGCTACTTCATGGCCAAGCGCATCATCCGTCTGGTCAACAACGTGGCCGCGGTGATCAATGCCGACCCGGCCACCGAGGGGCTGCTGCGGGTGGCCTTCCTGCCCAACTACCGGGTCACCGCCATGGAGGTGATCTGCCCCGGAACGGACCTCTCCGAGCAGATCTCCACCGCCGGCAAGGAGGCCTCGGGCACCGGCAACATGAAGTTCATGATGAACGGGGCGGTCACCATCGGCACCCTGGACGGGGCCAACATCGAGATCCGCGCCGAGGTGGGCGACGAGAATTTCTTCCTGTTCGGGCTCACCGCCGGGGAGGTCCAGGCCCTGCGCGGCGACTACGATCCCCAGGGCATCATCGCGGGCGACGAGCGCCTGCGCCGGGTGATGGAACTGCTCGTCGGCGGGACATTCGACGGCGGCGAGCCCGGCCTGTTCGAGCCCGTCATCCAGTCCATCGCCAGCCCCCACGATCCCTGGGTGGTGGCGGCGGACTTCGGCAGCTACGTGGAGGCCCAGCGCCGGGCGGCGGAGGCCTATCGCGACCGGGAGCGCTGGGTGCGCATGAGCATCCTCAACAGCGCCTGCTCCGGGCGCTTCTCCACCGATCGCACCATCGCCGAGTACAACGCCGACATCTGGCGCCTCGAACCGGTTCCGCCCCTGCCGGCGGCGGACGGGGAGAGCGGGGCGCGGCCCCGGGCCTGAGGGGCGGCCGGGACGACATGAGCATCAACGCCGACTTTCTCGCCCTGTCCGAACGGCTGGACGCCGCCCTGCCCCGGGCCGACGTGGCCGGGCTCTACCTGCCGGACCCGGTGCCGGACGAAACCTTCCGGGACGAGTTCGGGTTCGTCCTGCTGGCCGACGGCAGCGTCGGCCCCTTCTACGTCAGCATGGGCGGACTGCTGGCGGAGCTGTGGCGCCGCCACCCCGACCCGGCCGCGGCGCGGGCGCCGCGGAGCGCGCTCCTGGCGGGGTTCGACGGGACCGACCTGGCCACCCGGGCGCTGGCCGTGGGCGCCTTCAACGCCCTCAGCCAGTCGCTGATGCGCCGGGCCGGCTACCGGCCGCCGGGGCGCGGCGCCGGGGGGGAGGGCGATGCCCTCGCGCCCGGGGATACAGTGGGCATGGTGGGCTACTTCTGCCCGGTGGTGGACCGGCTGGTGGCGGCCGGCATGACGGTGCTGGTGCTGGAGCATGCCCCCCAGCGGGTGCCCGGGCGCGCGGCGGTGCGGGTCACCACCGAGCCGCGGGACCTGGCCGCCTGCCGCCAGGTCATCTGCACCGCCTCGGTGCTCATCAACGACACCCTCGACGAGCTGCTGGCGGCGGCCGCCGGCGCGGCTGCGTTCCAGCTCATCGGCCCCACCGGCAGCGGCCTGCCCGACGCCCTGTTCGCCCGGGGCGTGGCGGCGGTGGGAGGGATCGACTTCGGCGACGCCGATGACCTGCTGGCCTGCCTGGCGCGGCGGGAGCCGTGGGGGAAGGCGGGCCGGAAGTACGAGATCACCCCGGCGGCGTACCCCGGGGTGGAGGCGCTGCTGGCGCGGCTGAACTAGCCACCGTCACCCGCATGCCGGCCAGGCGCAGCGCCACCAGCACCGCATCCGTCCACTCCGCCGCCAGCGCGACGCGGCGGCCGGTGTTGAACATGCCGTGGCGATCCAGGACGACCCGCTCGATGGGCGGCGGCCGCCCGGTCGCGCAGACCGCCTCCAGCACCGCCTGCACCGGCGCGTAGGGCGAGGCCATGAAGTAGAGCAGGCCGCGGCCGGCGTCGTAGTGGGCCCGGCCGCTGTCGAGGTTGTAGAAGATCTCGCCCTCGTCGGCGCCGGCCCGGATCGTCCTCAGCAGCCTGCCGCTGCGGCAGGCCGCGGATGTCCGCGCGTCGATGGGACCGATGCCCCCGGGCATGGCGACCTCCCGTTCCAGGCTGAATGGCGCTGTGACAGATGATGGGCCGGCGGCGCGGGCGGATCAATCCCGTCGCCGCCAGCCGCCTCGCCCGGGCCCCGGTTCAGTCCTGGCCGGCCACCGTCAGCACCAGCTTGCCCACGTGATGCTTGGAGAGGAAGGCAGTCTGGGCCTCGGCGATCCGCTCCAGCGGAAAGGTTCCGGCGACGACCGGGACGATGCGCCCCTGCTCGATGTAGCCCACCAGGGCGGGAAACACCTCGGGATCGAGCGCCGTGCAGCCGTGCAGGGTCAGGTCCTTGAGGTAGAGGGTGCGCACGTCCAGCTCCACCAGCGGCCCGCCGATGGCGCCCGACACCGCGTAGCGCCCGCCCGGCCGCAGCGCCTCCAGCAGCTCCGGGAAGCGGGGCCCCGCCACCAGGTCCACCACCACGTCGATGCTCTCCCGTCCCAGCGCGTCGACAACGCTGTCGTTGCGCCCGATGGTCCGCTCGGCGCCGAGCGCCCGCAGCCGGTCCGCCTTGTCGGGGTGGGTCGCGGCGATGACGTGCGCGCCGCGCATGGCCGCCAGCTGGACCGCCGCCGAGCCGACGCCGCCGGAGGCGCCCGTGACCAGGACCCGCTGTCCCGGGCTGACATGGGCGCGGCGCAGCAGGTTCTCGGCGGTGGAGTAGGAGCAGGGGAACGACGCCAGGGAGACGTCGTCGAGCTCGCTGTCGATCCGGTAGGCGTGGCGGGCGGCCACCGCGACATACTCGGCGAAGCCCCCGTCGCACTCCGAGCCGAGGTACCAGGGCCGCTCCAGCGCCCGGCCGTTGGCTTCCCGGAGGCAGGGCTCCACCAGCACCCGCTCGCCGACGCGCTCCGCGCCGACCCCTTCCCCGGCCTCGACGATGCGGCCGCAGACATCGATGCCCTGGATGCGCGGAAAGCGGATGGGCTCCCCGGCCCAGCTCGCGTCCTCGCTGGCGCCCTCGTGCTTCGAGTACCAGGCGAGGCGGGTGTTGATGTCGGTGTTGTTGACGCCCGCGGCGGCCACCCGGATCAGCACCTCGCCCCGACCCGGCCGCGGCACCGGGATGTCGTCCCGCACCTCGAGCTTGTCGAGACCGCCGTGGCCGGTCAGCCATACCCCGCGCATGCGTCCGGGTTGTTCGCTTGTCATGGCGCCATCTCCCGTTTCGTCCGTCGCCGCCGCGCGCCGTCCCGCGCGGGTTGTCTATCTTTAGGTAACCAGTATCGCAGACTCAGGCAGGGAGCATCCGATGGAAGACGTGGAAAAACTCCTCAAGACCGCCATGGGCGAGATTGAGCGCATGCTGAACACCAAGACGGTGGTGGGCGAGCCGATGACCATCGAGGGCAACACCCTCATCCCCCTGGTCAGCGTCGGCTTCGGCTTCGGCGCGGGCGGCGGCAGCGGCAGCGGGAAGATGAAATCCGGCGATGCGGGCGAGGGCGCCGGCGGGGGCACCGCGGGCGGCGGTGGCGTGAAGCCCGTCGCGCTCATCATCATCAACGGCGAGGGCGTGCGCATGGAGCCCATCAAGGGCGCCGCCACCTCGGTGCTGGAGAAGGTGGCCGACGTCATCGGCAAGTCGGCCCCGGGGGGCGGCGGCAAGAGCGGCGACTGAGGGAACGGCCGGGTGCTCGGCGTGTGGATTCTCCTGGCCCTGCTGGCGGGCCTGCTGGCGCTGCTCGCCGTCCCGCTGGAGTTGGCCTTCTCCGTGCGGCGTGACGGGGTCCGCCGGGAGGGCCGCGGCAGTCTCCGCTGGCTGTTCGGCCTGGTGCGCGTGCGCCTGGGCGGGCCCGGGGAGCGGGTCCGCGCCGGGCCCGGGCGTCCCGCGTCCCGCCGACCCCGCCGCGGGGGCGGCGGCGCGCGCCGGATGCTGGCCCTGGTCCAGGTCGAGGGTTTCGGCTCGCGCCTGCTCCGGCTGGCCCGGGACCTGTTCCGGCGCATCCGCATCCAGGAGCTCAGCCTGCGGGTCCGCCTGGGCCTGGACGACCCGGCGGACACCGGCCGGCTGTGGGCGGTCGTGGGCCCGCTGGCCGCGCTGCCGGGCCTGCGCCGGGTCGCCATCGAGCCGGAGTTCGCCGCCGAGACCTTCGAGCTGGACGGCCGCGGCCGCATCCGCATCGTCCCCCTCCGGCTGCTGTCCGTGCTGCTCCGCTTCGCGCTGTCGCCCGTGACCCTGCGCGCGGTCTACGCCACGCGGGCGGCGGCGCGATGAACGTGCTACGCGCCGCCGCCCCGATCACCGTGGCCGGGATCACCCTGATCCCCATCGAGCGGGTGCGAATCGATTCCGGGGTGCTGCCGCGGGCCTGGTGGCTGAGCGCCGCGAAAGAGGCGGTGGCCGTGGTCCTCTGCGGACCGGAAGGCCCGCGCGCGGTGGATGTGGAGGGGCGCGGACGGCCCGTCGACGAGCTCCTCGCGGAGGTGCCGGGGCTGGAGTCCCTGCTCGCCCGGCTCCCGCCTCTGTGACGGGGCCGGTGCCCCGACAGGCCTCCCGTCATCCCGGGTGGAAAAGTGAGCGCTGACGGGGGCCTGCGGCCCGGTTCGCCGCGGAGTGGGGCCGTCCCGGGTCGCGAGACCCGCCCCGATGAACTATAAGCAGGCACTGGCCCGCGCGGACGCCTCCAGGCCCGGTGTCGGAGGCGACGGCCGCATCCGTCAGGTGCGGCGGGATACCGCCGGGAACCCGCCGCGAACGAGAGGAGACCCGCCGTGAAAGGTGACAAAAAGGTCCTGCAGTTGCTGAACAAGGTGCTGGCGCTGGAACTCGCTGCCATCAACCAGTACTTCCTCCATGCCCGCATGTACCGGAACTGGGGCTACGAGGCGCTGGGCCGGCACGAGTACGAGGAGTCCATCGAGGAGATGCACCACGCCGACCGGCTGATCGAGCGCATCCTCCTGCTCGAGGGGCTGCCGCAGATGCAGTCCATCGGCAAGCTCGCCATCGGCCAGAGGGTGCCCGACTGCCTGGCCGGCGATCTCAAGCTCGAGCTGGAAGGCCGCGGGCTCTATCTCGAAGCCATCGCCCACTGCGAGAAGGTGAAGGATTACGTCTCCCGGGAGATCCTCGAGGCGAACCTGAAGGACACAGAGGACCACATCGACTACCTGGAGACCCAGCTCGACCTCATCGAGCAGATGGGGCTGCAGAACTACCTGCAGAGCGCGATGGGCGCGATCGCCTCCTGAGCCGGGCGCGGAAGCAGCGTTTCCACGGGGGTTCGGGGCCGGAGGATCAAGGGGCCCGGCGGCCATGGCGAATCAGGCCCGTCTGCCGCCGGGGCGCCTGCCGGACGGGATGCCCGCCGGCGGTTTTCCGCGGCGGCAGGCCCCGCGCCGGCAGGCGACGAACCCAGGTTCCCGGATGGGGTCTAGCAGCTGCCGCCGCAACAGCACCCGCCGCCCGGCTTGACCGCCTCGATGGTGGCGGAGACCACGTAGTCGGTGACGTTGTGCCCCGGCGCCCAGTCCTTGATGAACTCCTTCGACTCGTCCTTTGGCTCTATGCGGATCCCCTCGAAGCCGGCCTCCCGCAGCATCCGCTCCAGCTCCCCGATCAGCGAGGCGTTGCCCATGCAGCCGGCGATGAGGGCGGCGTCTCCGCGCATCTCCGCGGGCAGCTCCACGGTGGCCACCACGTCCGAGATGGCCAGCCGTCCGCCCGGCCTGAGCACCCGGAAGGCGTCGCGGAAGACCTGCGGCTTGTCGGGCGAGAGGTTGATGACGCAGTTGGAGATGATGACATCGGCGGTCCCGTCGGCGATGGGCAGGTGCTCGATCTCGCCGAGGCGGAACTCCACGTTCCCGAACCGCCCCTTCTCCGCGTTGGCGCGCGCCTTGGAGAGCATGTCCGGGGTCATGTCTACGCCGATGACGAGGCCCGAGGCGCCCACTTCGTGGGCGGCGAGGAAGCAGTCGAAGCCGCCGCCGGCGCCCAGGTCCACCACCACCTCGCCCGGCTTGAGGGCGGCGATGGCCTTGGGGTTGCCGCAGCCGAGGCCCATGTCGGCGCCGGAGGGAACCCGGTCGAGATCCGCCTGGCTGTAGCCCAGGCGGGTGGAGATGAGGGTGTTGATGGCCCCGTCGTCGCTGGTGCCGCAGCAGCTCGCGCCGACGCCGCAGCCCTCGCCGGCGCTGTCGGCCCGGGCCACCTGGGCGTAGGCCTCGCGCACGCCCTGCCGGTGCGTGTCCTGGCGGGAGGAGTCGGTGCGGTTCTCGGTGGCGGCGGTGGAAGGACCGCAGCAGGTGTTCTCTTTGCCCATGGGTAGGCTCCGTGAAATCAGGGTTGCGGGGACGGCCCGCCGAAGAAGGCGGCGAGCTGCTCCAGGGTGTCTGGCTCGACCCAGCACTCCACCTGCCTGCCCCGGCGCGCCATCTGCACCAGCCCGGCGCGATGGAGCTCCTTGAGGTGGTGGGAGAGGGTGGAGGGGGCGATGTCGAGCCCCACGCCCAGCTGGCCGACGCTCAAGCGCACCGCCTCCTCGGCGCTGCAGGCGGTGCCGGGCGGGCAGCAGGTGGTGAGGCGCCGGAACAGGGCCAGGCGGTGGGGATTGCTCAGCGCCTTGAACTGCTCGGCATGGGCCTCGATTGGATTACGAATATTCGACATGTTTCGAACTGTAGGAGTGTTCGGGGGCGGAGTCAAGGGGGCCGCCCGGATCAGCCGGCCCTGTAAACACGACTCCCGCGGGAGTCGGCCCGATACGCCGCATGTGGATGGCATGTAGGTAATGGCTGACACGAAGGACGGCGTTAGCCTACATACGACCGGGTACAGGTCTCATAGATTTCAGTTTGAGCCAACGCTCTGGCGCAAGGGCGCCGGCGGGACAGGGTGGCCGTGTGGATGGAGGCGAGGGAACGAAATGATCTGGGCGATTCTGGCGGTCGTGGTGGTGGTTCTGGTTCTGGTGCTGGTGCTGCTCGCCGCGAAACCGAAGCGGGCGGACAAGCCGGACGAAGAGTTTCCGTATGAGAAAAGGGATGCGCTGTTCACGCCCGCGGAGCGCTCCTTCCTCGGCGTCCTCGACCAGGCAGTGGGGGAGAGGTACCGCATCTTCGGCAAGGTGCGCGTGGCGGACGTAGTGGATGTGTGGCGGCGGTTGGGCAGGAGCGATAGTAGCTCAGCGTGGAACCGGATTAGATCCAAGCACTTCGATTTCCTGCTTTGCGCCTGGGACGATCTCTCGGTCGCCTGCGCCATCGAGCTCGATGACAGGTCCCACCAGCGGGCAGACAGAAAGGCGAGGGATGACTTCCTCACCGGGGTATGCCATGCGGCGGGGCTGCCGCTGGTCCAGGTCCAGGCGCAACGGGCCTACACCGTGTCCGAGCTACGGGACAGGGTGCTCGGGGCGCTTGGGCAGCAGGGTTCGACCGGTGCGAAAACGGCGGAAGTGGTTGCGCCGCCACTGGTGGCGCCTGTGGGAATGCCTGTGCCGGATGAGTCCGCCGGCGGTGTTGCGGAGAGCGATGGCGACGCGGAGGAACAGGCCCCGCCCTGCCCGAAGTGTGGTGCGCCCATGGTGCGGCGGCAGGCGAGGTCGGGAAGCAACGCGGGACGGATATTCTGGGGTTGCAGTACGTACCCGAGGTGTCGGGGTATGGTTCAGGATGCGCAGGAGCCGGTTCCGGATGTGGTGGCGCAGTGAATTGTGGTTTACATGAGGAGAAACGAGTCGGTGGCAAACTTGAATAATTATCATTTGTCACCGACCCCTTTTCCCTCATCGTGAAACTATCGGAAAAGGTATTGTTGGTATTGGTGGTGGCGGTGCAGGTGGAATTATAAACTGCCAATTAAGGACGATCTGTTTTTAATTAATCATTCGGTGTTGATCAGGGGCTGACGTGAGTCGACTTGTAAAAAGTATTGAGCCACAGAAAGCAAAAGGGCTTAACGTAAGTATTATTGGCTTTCTGGTTGTCTGTGCAGGTTTTCTGTTGTTTATGCTTGGTCTTGATCTGTCGGGTCGGATTATCATTTATGCAGGTTTTTCAGTGACGTTCATAGGGATGGTGGTGCATTTTTATATAATGTTCAAAGGATTCACAAAAAAAAGATAGCACCATAGGGGGCGACACGGCGACACCGATAAGGGGTCGATAAGGGGTCGGTGACAAATGAGAATCTTTATAATTACCAGTTGTCACCGACCCCTTTTCCGTTCTTTTCTCGACCAGGAGGTGGGGGAGCGGTACCGCATCTTCGGCAAGGTGCGCGTGGCGGACGTGGTGGATGTCCGGCGGCGGCTGGGCAATAGCGGGAGCAGTTTGTCACAGAACTTCATGATGGAAGATAGCGGGATGTCACCATTTGGGAAATTGGTCTACTGAGTCCGGAACATCATCCCAGATGTCTCGCTCATACTCCCTCGACTCGGCAGAAATTAGTATGAGTCTTTGTCCGTAGTACGGCATATCTGCCACAGAGTGAGCCAACGCCCATGAAGATGCCCGTCGTTCGTCCAGCCATGCCTCTGCGTCGGTCGATTCATTCTGCATTGATGATGCGACGTCCGGTATGGGGTCTCCTTTGTTCAGCCAGAAGCCGGTTTGAGCCATACGGTCATTGCGCCGCCAGCGATATACTCGGCCTTCCTTAACGATAACGAGTGCCAATGGCCTGGGTGCAAGCTCCACCATTCGGTAGGCCGTCGCCGTCAAAGTTGTCTGGTACCGACCCGCCAGCTGCGAAACAAACGCAATTGACGGCACATGGCCTTGAGTGGTCCTTCTAAAATCATCAGGTGGCATGAGTAGGGTGACCGCGAAGCGATTTGCTTCTTGCTCGATATTCGCTGGATGTGTGGGGTTCGTACCAAAGTCCGCCAGGTCTGACAAGGAACACCGGAGCTCCTTCCTGTCCTTGTGTAAAAAGAAATGGCCGAGTTCATGCCCTATCGTGAAGTTCTTCCGCCCATTTTCTCGGATATTGTTGTTGTAGATAATGGCGATGAGGCCGGGTTCGATGAACAAGCCTCCTTCGAATTCGGCGTCGATGTCATCGCCGTGCACCGTGATTCCGAAGCCCTCGGCTATGGAACGACAATCCACGGGGAAGTGCTGATTCTCCGGCTTGCCGTAGAACCAAGCTTTCAGAATATCGATGGCGGTGCGAGAGGGTGTCATGACAGTAGTCACTTGCTCTGCTTCAATGCGTCCAAAATCGATTTCAGCTGCTTCTTGGTCTCCGTTTTCAACCCTTGGTACTCACGGAAGAAAACCTGGTCCTGTACATCATCAGTACTTACAGGCTTGCCCATGAGGTCCTCGACGGTAGTCTCCAAGGCCACAGCGATCTTATAGACAGTTTCCGCCGACGGCCGGATGGTGGGTTTGTTCTCCAACTCCCACATGTAACTCTTGGTCGACCCGATTTTTTTCGCCAATGCCTCAAGTGTCAGGCCTTGCTCCTTACGTAACATTTTGATTCTACTGCCAAAATCATTGTCGGCCATTGTGGCTCCTAAAAAGTTCGCTGTAGCAATACTTTGTGTTATACTGGTTGTCGTGCAGTACTTTGTAGTATCGCCCGAGCGAACACTTTTTTCCAGCATGAGGCACCAACGATGACGGAAGAAACACACCACCTCGAGTTCGATGGCTACTGGCGGGAACCCAACATTGGGAGCATTCCTGCCCAATCCGGGATCTACTGCGTGTACGCCTGCAAGTACAACGCAAATGAGAAGACCGTCAGCCTAAAACGGCTTATTTACATCGGAGAATCCGAAAATGTTCGCGAGCGCATCGCAGGGCACGAGAAGTGGCCGGCATGGCGCCGCTATCTGGAGGCTGGGCAGGAGTTGTGTTTTAACTTCGGTCCTATCATCCGTAGCCGGACACGCGTGGAGGCCGCTTGCATCTATGAGCACAAGCCCCCGGCGAACACAGAGTACGTGGATACCTTCCCTTATGACCGTACTACGGTCACAACGTCAGGTCGGAATGCCCTACTCATGAGCCACTTCACGGCCTACCCAACGGGGAGCAGTCGCCTCGGTCACGGGCTGTTGTCACGGTAATCAACGATAGGAGATATTCAGATGGGCAAGAAACGCGATATCCATGTAGTACAGCACCCTGATGGCGGCTGGGCCACCCGCCGGGAAGGCGCCGGTCGGGTAAGTGATCGCCATCGCACCCAGAGCGATGCAATTGACACGGCTCGGGATCGCGCCAAAGCCGACCGCGTAGAGGTTGTCATCCATCGGCCAAATGGGCAGATTCGTGACAGCGACAGTTACGGTAATGATCCCAACCCGCCCAAGGACCGCAAACACTAAGGGGCACAGACTCGGCCGGAAACACGCTGGAAGCTTGGCATGTAACAGGATCCCCTCAATGCGGTAAAAGGGGGCGGAGGGAATAAAAATACTACCTCCGTCCCCTTTTGCGTGGTGTGCCCCCCCCGGCTCCGTCCTGACACCATTTACATCCCCGCCAACCCCGCCTAAGCTATCCTCCAACGCCCAACAGGCGTCCCGTCCGCGGAAAGGGCTGCGCCCGTCCAGATTCACCACAGCACGCATACGATCCCACGGCCTGTCTTCAGCGGACCCAGGCCCCTGAACGAGGGCTTCGTATGTCCGGCGAACAACGACCCAGGGCCGTGTCCAACGGCCGTCTCAATCTCGAACAGCAGCGCAAACGCGCCAAGGATCTGCTGAAGGCGGCCCGGGCGGGCGAGCCGGAGGCCCTGGCGCGGCTCGCACGGCTCGGTCCTGCGACCGGTAATACGCCCAGGCTGGCCGATGCCCAGCGGGTCATCGCCCTGGAGAGCGGATTCCGGAGCTGGGCGCGGCTCAAGCACCACGTCGAGGCGGTGGCGTTCGCTCGCCGCAACGCGGGCGTGGCGGGTGATCGGGACATGCCCACCGTCCACGTCCGCTGCGGCTCCGACATCCGCACGGGGCTGGAGATTGCCGGCTTCCAAGGCCGCTTTCTGGAGTTCGCGGATCCCTTCTGCGTCGGGCCGGTGCCGGCACTGCCGGAGGAGGCGCACATCCGCGGCCGCGCCCGGTTCGTCGCCGCCGCCTTCGGCCTGGCGGAGGCCGACGCCCTCGCCCGCATGCGCCGGGAATACGCCGCGTTGGCGTCGCTGCGGGACTACCGGCGCATCGTCCTCTGGTTCGAGCACGACAGCTACGACCAACTCATCCTCGCCTACCTGCTGGGACGCATCGGGGCCATGGGGCTCGACGCGCGGGTGGAGCTGATCACGGTGGACGGCGTGCCCGGGGTGGAGCGCTTCATCGGCATCGGCCAGCTCTCCCCCGAAGTGCTCGCCTGGTTGTGGGAGCGCCGTGTCCCGGTGGGCGAGGCCCATTTCGGGCTGGGCGCCGAGGTCTGGGCCGCGCTCACCGCCCCGACGCCGGAGCCCCTGTTCCGCATCGCGAGCACCGGCACGCGAGACCTGCCGCTCATGGCCCCCGCGCTGCTGCGTCACCTGCGCGAGCTGCCGGACCGGCGTAGCGGTCTCGGCCTCACGGAGCGGCTGATCCTGGGCATCGTACGCGACCTCGGGCCGCTGCCCCTCGGGCGCGTCTTCGCCGAGCTGATGCGCGAGCGCGAGCCGCTGCCCTGGCTGGGCGACACGATGTTCGGGTGGATGGCGCGCGGGCTGGCCCAGGGTGCCTCGCCTCTGCTCGCCATCGAGCCGGCCCCGGAGGGGGAGCTCTGGTTCCGCGACGGGGTGCGGCTGACACACGAAGGGGACCGGGTACTCGACGGCCGGGTCAACCGGCTCGACCTCGGTCCCGCGCCACGCTGGGTGGGCGGCGTCTGCGTTCCCGGCGAGGACGGCAGTTGGTGCTGGGATGGGTTGGACGGATGCCCGGTGTGGCGGCCCGGCTGAACCGATGCGTCAATCCCGCCCGATCACCCCGGACAATCAGGGACAGGCCACGGAATTTTGCGGAAATGATTTTTACGCTGCCGCTACTTTGCTGAACACGCAGTCGGTGGCGGATGCTTCGCGAGCGTCCCGCCGGCGAGCAGGGCGCGGACACCCCCGCCGGAGGCGGCGCGGGTGAGGCGTGCGATGACGGCGGGGTGGGCGTAGAACTCGCGGGTGAAGCGCTCGGCGTCGGCGGCCGCCGCCGGATCGGGGTCGTAGCTGTCGTTGCCGGCCGGCAGGGGCAGGCCCGGAAACGGATAGAGGGGGAGGAACTGCGCGGCATCGGAGCCGGCCGCCACGGCCAGCTCCACGGCCTTGCGCCGGGCCCGGGCGGTCTCGCCGGGCAGCCCGACGATGTAGGAGGCCACCGAGAACATCCCCAGCTCGCGCATGCGCCCGAACAGGCGGGCGTAGTCCCCGACGGCGAGGGACTTTCCGGCCCGCACCGCGAGGCCCGGGTCCAGGCTCTCCACCCCCACGGAGATGCGCAGCATGCGCGCCCCGGCCATGGCCGGCAGCAGCCCGGGATGGGCCAGCAGGTCGTCCGCCCGGGCCGACAGCATGAAGAACACGGGCAGATCCTCCCGGCGGAGCAGCCGGGTGATCTCCAGCACCCGCCGGCGGCTGGCGGCGAAGTTGTCGTCGGTGATCTCGATGATCCAGGCGCCGAGGTCGCGCACCAGGTGCCGGACCTCGGCCGCGACCCGCGCCGGCGTGTGGTAGCGCCAGCGGCGGCCGTGGAAGCGGGTGGTCTCGCAGAAGCTGCAGTCGTGGGGGCAGCCACGGCTGGTCTCGAGCAGGTGCACGCCGTCCTCGGGCTCCGGCACGAGGTCGTGGGCCGGGGTGTTGAGCGCGTCGAGGGGCGCCACCTGCGGCGCCGCGGGGCCCTGCAGCAGCTCGCCGCCCGACAGCCGGGCCAGCCCGGCCAGGTCCGTGGAGCGCTCGTCCTGCAGCAGCCGCCGGAAGGTGATCTCCCCCTCGCCCAGCACCACCGTGTGGGCGCCTGCCTCCAGCGGGATGCGCGGCAGCATGGTGGCGCCGTGGCCCCCGACCACGAGGTGCGCATCCGGCACGGCGCCGCGCAGCCGGCGCACCAGCTCCGCGGCGGGGGGCAGCGAGCTCAGGGCCATGGTGGTGATGCCCACCCAGCGGGGCGTGCGTTCGGCGATGCGCTGGGCGGCCTCGGCGAGGCCGAGGCGGGTGGCGTCGAGGATCTCCACCTCGGCGATGTCGCGCACGGCCGCGGCCAGCACCGCCAGGCTGAAGGTGCCGAAATTGAAGCGCGAGGCTTCCGGCGGCTTCACCAGGAGGACGCGGGGCGCCATGGTCAGAAGTCGATGAATCCGGACAGCAGGTCCAGCAGACGCTCCGGATCCCGCCCGCGCAGCCGCTCCACCAGCGCGACCGCCCCGGCGGCGTCGGCGCGCACGTAGTCGCAGTGGAGGGCGAAGGGCGCCCCGCCGCCCGGTCCGAGCAGTTCGGCCTCGGCGAAGCAGGGGCCGCCGCACAGGGGCGCGGCCCAGCAGGCGCGGCACGGCTCCCGCTGGTCGTAGGGCCGTCCGCCGGCCTGCCGGAAACGCGCCGCGGCCACCGGGTCGACACCCGCGGCGATGTGGCCGATGCGGTAGGCGTCCACCCCGATGAAGCGGAAGCAGGGGTAGAGTCCGCCGTCCGGCCCGACGCCGAGGAAATTGCGGCCCGCCCCGCAGGTGACCCGCTTGACGTCGTAGCCCATCACCCGCCGGGCGGCGTTGATCACCTTCACCAGCTCGGGAACTTCGGCCGGGTCGGCGACGTAGCGGTCCACGTACTCGCCGACGAAATCGCGGTAGCGGGCCACGTCGGCGGCGTCGGGGAGGACGGCCGGGTCGGGGTGGCCCACCGGCACCAGCTCGATGCGGCGCACCCCCAGGGCGGCGATGGCGTCGAACACCTCGGCCGGCGCCGCGCCGCGGCAGAGCACCGCCGTGACGCTGAAGCGCGCGGGGATGCGCGCGGCCAGGTCGCGGACCGCCGCGGCCGCCTGCCGCCAGGTGGGCCGCCCCCGGGCCGTGACGCGCCAGCGGTCGTGGATGGCGGGCGGCCCGTCGAGGCTGACCTTCACGTGCCAGCCGCTCTCCACCAGCCACTCCCGGGTGGCGGCATCCAGCCGCGTGCCGTTGGTGGTGAGGAAGACCTCGGGCGCCGGCGCGCCCGCCCGGCGGGCCGCGGCCAGCCGCCCGGCGAGCCCGCGCAGGAGGCCGCCGGCGAGCAGCGGCTCGCCGCTGCCCAGGCGGAGGCTCCCGCCGCTCCGCGCGTCTTCCCCCAGCCAGGCGACGGCGCGGTCCAGGATCTCCCGCTCCATGGCGGGACGCCGCCGGGGCTGGGTGGCCGCCTCGGCGCAGTAGCGGCAGGCCAGGTTGCAGCGTCCGGAGACGTCGAGCGCGAGGGCCTCCACGGGCCAGCGGCGCTCGCGCAGGGGCGGCGGCTCGACGGCCGCCGGGTCGAAGCCGGGCGGGGCGGCCCGGCACTGGGGCGGGGGCCGGCTCATTCGATGCCCGCCAGCGGCAGCAGGTCCTCGGGGCGGTCACTGAAGTGGGCGAGGATCTTCCGCGCCATGGCGCAGTTGTGGTGCACCATTTCGCACTCGTCCGCCCCGCAGACCGGTACGATGGCGGGACAGCCGCCGCCGCACAGCGGCGCATCCGCGCAGCTGGCGCACTCGGCTCGGCGTCCGCCCGCGGCCCGCCAGCGGGCGCCGGCGGCCACCCAGCGCGCCGGGGGTTCCGCCACGTGGCCGAGCCGGTGGGCGGGGTCGTCGAGGAGCACGCAGGGCAGCACCGTGCCTTCGGGCGTGAAGCCGAAGGTGGTCTCGCCGGCGCCGCAGAAGCGCTCCCGCGAGCGCCCCGCCAGCAGCTGGAGCACCCGGTTGGAGAAGCGGTCGTCGCGGGGGGCGCGCCCCGCCTCCAGCTCGCCGATGACCTGGTCGGCCACTCCCTCGAGATCGGCGAAGTAGCGTTCCCGCTCCGGCGCCGAGAGGGCGAAGGGATCGTCCCGGGGCACCCGCACCGCCTGGGCCTTGATGCTGTGGACCGGGAGGCTGCGCAGGTAACGCTCGGCCTCCGCCAGGCTCCAGCCGGAGCGGACCACGGCCGATCCGCGCACCCGGCAGCGGGTGCGGGCGCGGACCGCCCGCAGGAACTCCAGCACCCGGGCATGGGTCGGCCGGCCGCCGGCGGTGCGCCGGCAGGCGTCGTGGACCTCCGCCGGCCCGTCGATGCTGAGGATGACCTGGAACCGCCCCCGGTCCAGCAGCTCCAGCAGCTCGTCGGAGCATATGGAGCCGTTGGTGGTGATGGCGAAGTTGAAGCGCCCGGCCGCCTTCCGCCGGGCCTGCTCCACCAGGGCGCCCATGGCCGGAATGTTGGTGAGCGGCTCGCCGCCGTAGAGGTGGACGCAGATGCTCTCCACGTGGGGCAGGCCCTCGTCCAGCGCGTCGATGACGCGCCGGGCGGTCTGCGCGGACATGTGCCGGGCACCCGCGGCCTGCGTCTGCTCCTTCACGAAGCAGTAGGCGCAGCGCAGGTTGCATTCCCAGGTGGTGGCGACCAGGACCTCCCCGTTCGGGAGGCCGGCGTCAGGCAATGCCGCAGCCTCCACCGCCATTGGCGCACAGCAGCTCGTCGGCCAGGTTGCTGATCTGGCGGTCGATGCCGCGGACCATCGCCAGGACCAGCTGCACCTCCTTGGTCTGGACGGCCGTGAGCTTCTTCACCCCCAGCGCCGCCGCCGGATCGGTCTGCAGCAGCTTGCGGAACTTCGGATCGGTGAGCGCCTGCACGACCAGCTTCCGGTTGGCCCTGCGTGATGCCGGTTTCTTCTCCATGGCCATACTCCCTGTTGCCCCCTGGAAACCGCATGTCTTCCGGTGGCTTCCGCCCGTCCCGGCCGGATGAAAACCACGCGGATTAAAGGGAAATATAGCAGTGGAAGCCGGAAAGACAACTGCGGGTGTGGCGGGTCGTCCGGGATGAATGACAGGCCGGACCGGGGTGCAATCGGGGTTGGTGACGAATGCCCGTCATGGCCATTCGTTGCCAATCCCGACTCCACGTCAGTCGGGAATGGATATCTCCTTATTGTCGCTTATATCAATATCCCAGCAGCGGACCCGCCCGCCCCTGAGGAGTGCGCAGCCCCTGGTCTGGGAATCCATGGAGATCCTTTCGACGCCCTCGAAGTCCGGGGCCGGTTTCGGCTCGTCGTTATAATCCCAACAATGCATTTGTCCGTTCTCGAAGACGGCGCAGCCGCTGAATGCGCCCAG